>OLFY01000565.1_pt1 | contig 55564 bp, 64 predicted proteins | sample 1605611 | NCBI WGS metagenome assembly OLFY01 (sample SAMEA3888923, study PRJEB22519) | human gut metagenome | biome: human gut; feature: human-associated habitat; material: faeces | place: Denmark | collected 2011 | reverse complement strand
CGTGCCAGGACGCCCGTGCGGGCGACGGTGCGGTGGGCGATGCCCAGCCCGTCGAGCGTGCGGGCGATGAGGTCGTGCGTCCCGGTCTCGCGGAACGAGAGTTCGGGACGGCGGTGCAGCGCACGGCGGAAAGCGATGATGTCGAGCTCGTCGGCCATGGTCAGAATACCTCCTTGATGATTTGGCGCACGTTCTCGGCGCGGCCCATGGTGTAGAAGTGGATCACCGGTACGCCGGCGGCTTTCAGCCGGCGGCACTGGTCGACGGCCCACTCCACGCCGATGCGGCGGATCGCTTCGGGGCGGTCGGCATGCGTCCGGACTTCGCTGCGCAGCGCTTCGGGCAGTTCGATGGCGAAGGTTTCGGGGAGCAGCGTGAGCTGCCGCAGCGTCGAAAGGGGTTTCACGCCCGGGATGACCGGCACGTCGATCCCCGCTTCGCGGCAGCGGCCGATGAAGGCCAGGATACGGTCGGCGTCGTAGCAGATCTGCGTCATGACGTAGTCGGCGCCGGCGTCGACCTTGGCTTTGAGGTGGCGCAGGTCGCTTTCGGCGTCGAGGGCGTCGACGTGTTTTTCGGGATAGCCCGCCACGCCGATCGAGAATTTCGAGTGGTGGCACTCCTCCACTTCGCCGTCGACGAACTCGCCGCGGTTCATCGCCGCGATCTGCCGCACGAGGTCGATGGCGTGGGAGTGCCCCTGCGGATGGGGCATGAAATGGCGTTCGTTGGGGCCGCAGTCGCCGCGCAGCGCCAGCACGTTGTGCAGCCCGAGGAAGTCCATGTCGATGAGCGCGTCCTCGATGTCGTAGCGCGACAGGCCGCCGCAGATCAGGTGCGGCACCACCTCGATGCCGAAGCGGTCGCGGATCGCGGCCGAGATGCCCACCGTGCCGGGACGCCGCCGCATCCGGTGCCACTCGATGTGGCCGTCGGGGGTAAGCGTCTCCTTGATGCTCTCGCGGTGGAAGGTGACGTTGATGAAGGCGGGGTCGAATTCGCGCAGGGCTTCGATCGTGGTGAAGACGCTGCGGGTGCCGTCGCCTTTGAGCGGCGGCAGCAATTCGAACGAGAAGCGGGTCGTCTCCCGTGCGGAGGTTTCGCGGATGATATCCAGTACGTTCATGTTCAGACGTTGTTCGGAATGATTTTTTCAACGGTTTCGACTGCCAGTCCGCGCCGTTCGGAGTAGTCGCGCAGCTGTTCGGCGTCGATCTGTCCGACGGAGAAATAGTGGGCATCGGAGAAGAACAACCCGCAGAGCGCTTCGCCGGGCGAGATCATCCAGTTCTCCGTCAGCCGCATGCGGGTCGTCTGTTCGACGGCGAGCAGATCGAAGATCTCGCGTTTGAGCGAGTGGTCGGGCGAGGCGGGGTAGCCGAAGGCCATGCGCCGGCCGCGGTATTCGCCCGCGATGACCTGCTGCGGCGTCGGCGCCTCTGCGGTTTCGTAGCCCCACATCTGCCGCCGCACGAAGCTGTGCACCACTTCGGCGAAGGCTTCGGTGAGGCGGTCGGCGAGCAGCTTGGCCATGATGGCCGAGTAGTCGTCGCCCTCGGAGCGGAACTTGTCGCAAAGCTCTTGCAGGCCGATTCCGGCCGTGAGGGCGAAGGCGCCGATGTAGTCGGTCGCGCCGTCGCGCCGGTCGGCGATGAAGTCGGACAGGCAGAGGTTTTCGGCGCCGCGCGTCTGGTTGCGAAGCATGGGCAGCGTATGGCGGCGTCCCTTCGCATCGGTGAGGAGGATGTCGTCCCCGCGGCTGACGGCGGGGTAGATTCCCACGACGCCTTGCAGCGTGAGGAGCCGTTCGTCGGCGATGCGGTGCAGCAACGCCTGTGCGTCGTCGAAGAGTTTGCGGGCTTCGTCGCCCCGTTCGGGGTGGTCGAAGAGGTCGGGGCAGCGTCCTTTGAGCCCCCATGCGGGGAAGAAGAAGTTCCAGTCGATGAAGGGTTCGACGTCGGCGATGTCGAAGTCGGGGAAGACGAGCCGTCCCGTGTGGGCTGCGGGCGCGATCTGCGATGCGGGACGCGGGCGGCGGTTGCGGCGGGCATCGGCGACGGGGATCAGATCGCGCAGCCGTTCGCGGCGCAGGTAGTCGTCGCGCAGCCGTTGCTGGCGAGCCTGCACCTCGGCGACATAGATTTCGCGGTCGGGACCCAGCAGGGCCGCGAGGATGCGGTTGTTCTCGCTCGCGTCGCGCGAGTGGATGACCGGTGCCGCCGTGCAGGGGGCGATCTTCACGGCCGTGTGGAGGTCGGAGGTGGTGGCTCCGCCGATGATGAAGGGGATGTGCAGCGAGCGGCGTTCGGCCTCCTCGACCACGTGGATCATTTCGTCGAGCGACGGGGTGATCAGGCCGCTCAGGCAGATCGCGTCGGCGCCCCATGCGGCCGCTTCGTCGACGATGCGCTGCGCCTCGACCATGACGCCCAGGTCGCGGATCTCGTAGCCGTTGCAGGCCATGACCACCGCGACGATGTTTTTGCCGATGTCGTGGACGTCGCCCTTGACCGTGGCCACGATCACCTTGCCCGCCGACTTTCGGCCGGCGGCATTCTGTTCGATATAGGGGGTGAGCACCCCGACGGCGCGTTTCATCACGCGCGCCGACTTGACGACCTGCGGCAGGAACATCTTGCCCTGGCCGAAGAGTTCGCCCACGCGCGCCATCGCACGCATCAGCAGCCGGTCGATCACCTGCATCGGGTCGCCCAGTTCGCGGTAGGCTTCGAGCGTGTCGGTCTCGATGTGGTCGGTCACTCCTCTGAGCAGAGCGTATTCGATGCGTTCCGGCAGCGGCCGGGTGCGCCACGCCTCCTCGTGTGCGGCTCCTTCGGCCGCGGTGTCGGTGCGGAGATGCTGTGCGTAGTCGATGAGCCGCTCGGCAGCGTCGGCACGACGGCAGAGGACGACGTCCTCGACGCGTTCGAGCAGTGCGGGTTCGATGTCGCTGTAAACCTGCAACAACTGGGGATTGACGATGCCCATGTCCATTCCCGCCGCGATGGCGTGGTAGAGGAAGACCGAGTGCATCGCCTCGCGCACGACGTTGTTGCCGCGGAAGGCGAACGAGAGGTTCGAAACGCCGCCCGACACCTTGGCGTGGGGCAGGTGTTCCTTGATCCAGCGCGTAGCTTCGATGAAGTCGAGCGCATAGCGGTCGTGCGCCTCGATGCCCGTGGCGACGGCCAGTACGTTGGGATCGAAAACGATCTCTTCGGGCGGGAATCCCGCTTCGGTCAGCAGCCGGTAGGCGCGTTCGGCCACCTCGATCTTGCGGGCGTAGGTGTCGGCCTGTCCCCGTTCGTCGAAGAGCATCACCACGGCCGCCGCGCCGTAGCGGCGGATGGTGGCGGCACGTTCCAAAAAGGTGCCTTCGCCCTCTTTGAGCGAGATCGAGTTGACGACGCTCTTGCCCTGCACGACTTGCAGACCGGCTTCGAGCACCTCCCATTTCGACGAGTCGATCATCACCGGCACACGGGCGATTTCGGGCTCCGAGGCCATGAGGTTCAGAAAGTGGCGCATGGCCTGCGGCCCGTCGATCAGGCCGTCGTCCATGCAGACGTCGACGAGCTGTGCTCCGGCGTCGACCTGTGCGCGGGCCACGGTGAGCGCTTCGTCGTAGTCGCCTTCGCGGATGAGACGGGCGAACTTCGCCGAGCCGGCCACGTTGGTGCGCTCGCCGATGTTGACGAAGTTGGCCTCGGGGACGATGCGCAGCGGTTCGAGACCGCTCAGGACCGTGATATGGCGCGGTGCGGGGAGACGCCGCGGCGCGTAGTCGCCCGCGATCTTCGCAAGTTCGAAGATATGTTCGGGGGTGGTGCCGCAACAGCCGCCGATGATGTCGACCAGCCCGCGCCGCATGTACTCGGCGCAGTCGGCGGCGAACATCGCCGGCGTCTCGTCGTAGCCGCCCATGATGTTCGGAAGGCCGGCGTTGGGGTGCGTCGAGATGCGCGTCTCGGCCACGGCGGCCAGCCGTTCCAGATAGGGGAGCAGCTGCTTGGCGCCGTAGGCGCAGTTGAGCCCGACCGAAAGCGGCCGTGCATGGGCTACCGAAGCGTAGAAGGCCTCGACGGTCTGTCCCGAAAGGGTGCGTCCCGATGCGTCGGAGAGCGTGCCTGAGATCATCACCGGCGTGCGGATGCCGCGTGTGCGGCACTCGTCGTCGACGGCGGCCAGCGCGGCCTTGGCGTTGAGCGTGTCGAAGACCGTTTCGATAAGCAGCAGGTCGGCGCCCCCGTCCAGCAATCCCCGCACCTGCTCGCGGTAGGCGGCGCACATCTCGGCGAACGTGATGTCGCGCGCGGCGGGATCGTTGACGTCCGCCGACATCGAGAGCGTGCGGTTGGTGGGGCCGATCGAGCCGGCGACGAAGCGCGGTTTGAGCGGGTTGCGTGCGGTGAAGGCGTCGGCTGCTGCGCGGGCCACGCCGGCTGCTGCGCGGGCGATTTCGTAGGCGCAGCCCTCCAGACCGTAGTCGGCCAGCGAGACGGCGTTGGCATTGAACGAATCGGTTTCGATGATGTCGGCGCCTGCGGCGAGGTATTTTTCGTGGATTTCGCGCACCACGTCGGGGCAGGTCAGCGCCAGCAGGTCGTTGCAGCCGCGCAGCTGCCGTTCCCAGTCGCGGAACCGTTCGCCGCGGTAGGCCGCTTCGTCCAGCCCGTAGCCTTGCACCATCGTGCCGAAGCCGCCGTCGAGCAGCAGGATGCGTTCGTCGAGTATCTCTTCGATCGGTTTTCTCATTTTTTGACGATTTCGATTTCAAACAACCGGCTCCAATTCTTTCCCGTGACGAAAATGCGCCGCGTGGCTGCGTCGTAGGCGATGCCGTTGAGTACGTCGGTCACGGGGGTGATCTCCTCTTCGGGCAGCAGTCCCGCGAGGTCCACGACCCCTTCGACCGTCCCCGTAGCGGGATCGATGATGACGATCTGGTCGGTGGTGTAGACGTTGGCCCAGATCTTTCCTTCGATCCATTCCAGTTCGTTGAGGAACTGCACGGGGCGGCCGGCGGCCGTGACCGTGATCTTGCGTCCGCGCCGGAACGTAGCGGGATCGACCTCCCAGATGTGCTCCGAACCGTCGCTCAGATAGAGCGTCTCTCCGTCGGTGGCGAGCCCCCAGCCTTCGCCGGCATAGCGTACGTCGCGCAGTTTCTTGAACGTCTGCGCATCGTAGATGTGGGCCGTGTTGTTCTGCCACGTGAGCTGATAGATACGGTCTTTTACGCGGGCGATTCCCTCGCCGAATTCGCTCTGAGGCAGGCGGACGAGTACGTCGGCGCGACCTGTCGGGAGGTCGAGCCGCTGAATCGCGGAGGCGCCGTACTGGCCGGTGCCTTCCCACAGGAAGCCGTCGTCGAAATAGAGCCCCTGCGTGTAGCTCGTCGTCAGGTGCGGATAGCTCGCCTTGACGACGTAGGTATACTGCATGGGTTCGACGGGAGCCTGTGCGGCCGTTGTCGACGGTGCCGGACGCCGCCCGGCGCAGCCTGCGGCCAGAGCCAGCAAAAGAATCGGTAAACTCGGTTTCACGTTTCTAATATGTATATAATTTTACAAAAATACGAATTAAAAACGAAAATGAAAAATTGCAGGTCGATGTTCGCTTCTCTGGCCGTAGCGGGCGGGGTTTCCGAACAAAGTTCGATACGTTTTGATCTGTCTGGCAGCCGTTTTACGGTTGCGGAGTGCCTGACGGGATTATGCCGGTGAAATTCGGATTCCGAATAAAAAAGAAAAGAGTTGTCGCGTGACAACTCTTTTCGTGTGGTACCACCAGGAATCGAACCGGGGACACAAGGATTTTCAGTCCTTTGCTCTACCAACTGAGCTATGGCACCATCCCGTCTGAATATAGATGCTATTCAGTGATTTACGCATAGCCCGTTCGCCCCTTGTTTCTGTCTTTTCGTTGCGGTTTAACTGACGGTTTAACTCTTGATTTAATCGAGATTATTAGTAATTAAGTGAATTAGTATTATTGCAGTCAAAGGAAAACGCCGCATTTTTTCGGCCTTTTCTCCTTAACCTTTATAGATACGATGCAATTCAACTCCACCGAATTTTAATGGATTAAAATAGTTTGCCTTGCATCCTTTCGGCTTCTTGCTTTTGTCTGTTCTTTTTGCCTTCGGGAGTTTCTATAGGCTTTTCATTTTTAAAATATTCATCTCTTGGACTATTCAACTTTAATATCAACTCCCTGTTTATCAGGTGTTAATTGTGTGGAGGTGTGCTATTCCTAACATACAGCCGTACATGAGCCGGTTAATATTAGAATTTGTTCCGAGTACAAAGATATACAGAGTTGTTCAATATAAGACGTTAATTGTCAGATTTTTGTATCGGGTTTCACTTTCCGACAAAAGTGAAAGGAGTATCGAACTCATTACGAGATACATGGACGATAAAAGCCCACGAAAAAACGTTGTTTTCGAGGGCTTTTGATGTTTTATAGACTGGTTCTTTTTTGAAGGGAACCAGTTTTTGGGGTCAATCGGCGTATCGTCGATTGACGGGTTTGACGTGTATCTCGATACGTCTGTCGTCCAAGATTCGGCGGACGGCTTTCCATAGGGGAAGTTTTTCTACTCCGGCCAGTTTCATGGCCTCAACTATCATTGTGTTTTCAACTAATTGGAGGTAGTCTTCTTCCCGAATCTCGACGTATTTGTGAAGGTCTTTTTTGAGTCTTGCCATAAGTCGCGGGGTTGAATTGTTATTTCTCGCCGAAATCAGCGGGCGTCTCGCCCCACAGGGAATTGTTCCAGTGGAGCACTTCGATTTTGTCGATTTCGGAGGCCATCGCTTTGAGAAAGATTTCCGCTTTTTTGAGTGCGGCGTTTCTTTTGCGCGAGGCTGTTCGTTTCTCGTTAAACCACGTCAGGGCGGTAAGACTATCGGTGTAGATGATTGCCGGACTGAAACGATGTTCGATGATGTATTTTGCGGCTTCGACAACGCCTAAAAATTCACCGATATTGATGGTCTGGTTTCCGATATTCTGTTCAAAGAGGAGTTCGCCGGTGCCCAAATCAACGGCTCTGTACCGGGTAACTCCTCTTTTCATAGAATGTGCCCCGTCGGTGGCTATTCCACGTTCCGGGCGCATTACAAACCGGGAATGGCCGGTGTGCTGAATCCGTCGTCGGCCATTCTCCGCAGAAGTCTTGCGGCAGCGGATTTGAAGCTGTTGATTACGCTTTCCAAGTTTTCGATGTCGGTGCGGCGTTGTAACAGGGAGACAACTCCCGATACTGTCTTGCTGGAGTATGAATTACCTCTCAGCGGATCGAAGTAAACGGTTTTGTTTCCGAAGTTGACGGTTACCCGATAAGTTTCACCCGGTATCACCAGTGTGTTAATCGTGGCCTTGAAAAGAAGCGGTGTAGCCGCTACTACGACAAAACCGTTGCGTGAGTGCATTGCTTTGAGTTCGACCGAATACAATATGTTCGGCTGGACTTTGCCTTTCAGGTCTTCAGACAATACACAAATTTTCTTCTTGTAAGGTGAATCCTCACGTACTCCTCGCAGTTGCTTTGTCTTCGAATGGCGCGACACGAATCCGATGATCTCGCCGGTTCTTTCCGAGGTCGCAAATTTTAATTGCGTTCGCTCTGATATCATACTCCGTTCTCATATTATTCCAATCTGGTTGTACGGTCAATTAACAAAATGTAAATCAGTCATTATTATTGAAAATCATATCGCAAATTTATATTTTCATTTCGGAGTAAGCAAATAAATTTACGACTATTTTTTGACCGATAAACGGGCTATTTACAGAGAAAAACGGAGCCTGTTACCATAGTCTTTCGTCTTCGGAAAAATGACTGAAACGTTCGTCAGTAGTGGACGTTGAGTGGTTTCCGTGACATTTCCAATACCGATAGACTCTTTCGCCTTTGCCCACACGGAAATAAATATCATCTGCATTGATATATTGTACCCCTTGTTCGGTGGCAGGATTGATCCATGTAGCGGAATTTTTTATCCGAGGGTTCTCTCCAACGTATAATTTCTGCTTCTCGGGACCGAAAATGAAGATGTTCTGCATTCGCACGTCATCGTCCACATCGAACTGACGGGCGTATGCGGCAAAGTCGTAGATGTCGGTTTGGAGCAGACTTCCGCCGAAGTAAAAAGCCGCGCTGTCTTTCAGTTTGCAGAATGCGCGATTCAACGGCTGGCGAAGTCGGATTTCGTTCAGCCGCTGAACCGTGACAGCATCATTGGTAACGTACACTACACGGAATCCGTTTCGGGTGGTGTCGCATACTTCGAGATGACGGACGACTTCCTGCGAACGGTTGATGCTGTCGTCTATCGGGTCTCGTGAGCGGATACAGTCTTTCAGCAGTCCGATACAGATGATAAGTATCAGGAGCATCCACGGAAGGAGCCGGAAGCCTATCCGCCACCGGATTTCCCGTTCGGTCTGTCGTTTTAACTCTTGTTCTGTCATGGCGCTATTGGATTAAAGATGTTTCGGAAGGATCAGCAATCCCCGTTTGTTGAGTTCTGCACGGAGCAATTTCACTAATTGCTCCAAGGTCTTCACTTCCTGCCTTTCGCCGGCTTTGCGATGAAACAGCGGGGCGAAATAGAGTTTGTGGTCGTCCTTGGTTGGATACGAGAGGCCGCCGAGGCAGATTTTGTCCGTCCGTATCTGAAACAGTCCGTTGACCAGTTTGCACTGTTTTGAGGACGGCACCGTGATTTCGTATTCGGGAAGTGCCACGGCCACCATTTTCAGGATAGGCCGGATAACTTCATCCGCATAGTTCGGTACTGAAATAGTCAATTTCGGCACGGGTTGCATATCGGCCTCGGCACGTTCGATTGTGTCGAGCTGTTCGGAAACTTTCGCATCGCGTTGAAAGTAGCTGTTTAACAGTTCTTCTATTGTCATAACGTTGCTTTTTAATGGTTCGTGTAAATAAAGAATAATGCTCCGGACGAAGGAACCGGTGCAAGCCGCCCTGTTATTTTTATGCGGCAGCTTCATCGATATGCTGTTGAGCCTCCTCGACGGAAGAGATGGCTTCGTCGATTGCATCGATGGCGTCGGTCATACGGGAGCCGTTGTCCGATGATTGGAGGCTTTCGGGCATGTTGTCGTAGGCATCCTGTTCTTCGTCCTTGATGTCGTTCAATGATGCTATGATTTCGTCGAGGGAATCTTTCACATCTTCGAGTTGTTTTCGTCTGTCTTTGTTCATGATTGATTGGTTTTATTGATATGATATTGAATGAAATTTTGCCGCATCGTAAATCATTCATATCTTTGCATTTAAGTATTAAAGTCTATTTATGTCTAATTTTGAAATAATTATCAATTGTATTACAGCCCTCGGTGCATTGGCAACCGCAGGGACCTTTATTTATGTGATTAAAAGCCAGAGAGGAACACAGAAACAGATTGACAGTCTGTCCCAGATGGCGACTACATTTACACGCCAATATGAAATGGCACGTATTCAAGCGGGAAACACCATATACCCCAAAATCCAAATCACATTGAAACATGATGTGATGTGGGGCATGAAGATTTTGGTCAAGAATTTGTCTTATCCTATTGAGATTTACCGTATAATTGTACATACAGACCAGCATCATTCCGATATAACCATAAAGCCTAAAGGGGATTATATCGCCATAAGGCAAGGTGAAACCAAACCTATATTACCTGGTGAAATGGTGCGACATCCTTTGTACTTATATTCAGCATCTCTTCGGCTCTTTTTGGTAACCCCTTTCGATGAGGCGTATGAAATAAGATATGCGGTTAGCAATGAGCAGGAATCCTATCAATCTGAGGCTATTCCCATTTTGTTCCGTAAAGAAGACCATGAAAACGATACTGAGACCACTATCACGGCCAAAGAATATAGTATTCACGGAAATATCCCTGGAACAGTAGATGATAATTTTCCGGAAATTTCTCGGGATTCGGAATGTATTTAATTCTTATACAAGACATCAAGGCGGGCAATAACCTGATGCCGGGGCGAAACAGACGATGTCCCCTGTCTTGCGGGAGAATATGGTTACGCTTACTCCGATTTGCTTTCGGGCGGCTTTCTTCGCGTCCCGCAAGCGGACGAAAGAGCGCCTGTTTCCGTACCATTTGTCGCAGAACCAATAGTTCATGGTTGTGAGCTTTGAGACTGTGATACGAGTGGCAGTATCTGTTCTGGAAGCAAGTAGCAGTTCTGCCGCGTTCCGGAGAAAGTCCGGCCAGTCGTTGTACGGCATTTTCGACCGCCAAAGGTTGTCTTTGAGTATCAAAGGCTGAATGCTGGCTTCTTTTCCGGTATGATATCCTAAAATGTCTGCATAAGCGGCTTGTGTGATACCGTCCGATAATGCAGGAAAACAGACCCCTCCTTTACGACCGGTTAGCTCGAATTTGCCCCATGCGGATTTCACTTGTCGAACCGCGACTTTCGGCATGCCGTTTTCGTCTGTTCCGTCGTGCAACAATACCGAAGCGGAATGACGGATTTTCTTCGCTAATGATTTCGATATGAACATAGTATTTTCTGTGTTAATCGGTCATTTGTATGAATCGAACATAGTCTTCGGTGTCGTTAAAGCGTTCATCGTTGATGCGCTCGGCTAATTCGTCGAGCGTCAGTCGTTCGACTTCGTATTCGGTTTCGTCATCTTCGTCTGTGGTGCTGCGAGAAGGACTGTTTCGCCAGGCTTCGAGCAGTTGCTCATTGGAAATATTGCGGTCCAGATGGCAGCAATTCCAGATGAAAGCATAATAACGTGGCTTTGATTCATCCTGATGCAGCCAATTCTCAAATGCCTTGCTGTTGTCTTTGTCCAGCAGCAGATTCTGCCAGTGTTCCTCTACAAATTCCCGAATCACGCTTTCGTCGGCGTTGCTATTTTGCAGGAGGACCTCTACCGCATGGTCCTTCCATGTTTTCTGCTCGATGCTTAACTCGACGTACCAGTTCCAGACGGTTATAAGCCAATCTATATTGATCTCACAAAGTTCACGGTCTGTTTCCTGGACCTCCGTATTCGGGCGCTGGAGCGTACAAGTACCGTCCGCGTGATAGTCGATCAAGTTATACCTGACATAGCAGGGATAGCCGTCTTCTCCTTCTTCTTCCACGAATACGATGTGAGGTAACCACCCGTCAGGGCGTTCGGATATGTGGCATAGAGAATCTATGATATTCTGCGATAATTTCCGTTCTTGTTCTTGCGGTGTCATAATTTATTGTGATATGTAAGTAGTTGGAAAATCAATATCCTCTTCGTCGAAGTCGGTTTGATTTTCTTTGTTGTATTCTTCAATCACGGATGACGGGATGTATGTCTCGCCATCAATGTCGAAGCTCTTCTTTCCGAGAAGCCGATTTAAGGCCGTATGGTCTCCTTGAATGATTTTCTCGATGTCGTCTTTGGTCCCGTGTACGGTTATGCCCAATCGCATCCAAAGCGTACTTTCTGGTTGGGGCGTTTCGGCAGTTTTCGGGAGGATGTGATAATCGCCCCACAAGTGGGCATCCGATACGCCTTGCACGTAGGCGTTGTACTCCGCTTTTGTGGGGAATTCAATGTTCTGAACTGCACCGCCGTTATCCATCAACCATTCGGCTGACGGGATTTGGCCGGTTTCGTTATAGTATCTGATGGCATCACCACCGAAGATGATTGTTGCTTTTATCATTGTTCAGGGTGTTTGGATAAGTAATCTTGGATGGATTTGTAGCGATTCGGTATGGTTGCGTTTTCGTTGAATCCGTTCAGGCAATGCAGCAGTGCCTTTTCCATGCTGACATACCGGCGTGAGAAAGATTGGATATTATCCAGACAGTAAGCCTCTATGGCATATTTGAACGGGGCAACTCGTGGTCCGTCTTCTTTGCGGAGTTCTACATACCATCTGAAATCAAGTTGCAGGCGGAAGCCGTCCGACTCTCCGTTTTTCATCAGGCGTTCTTCGTCCAAAAGCCTGCGAACGTAAGCGGCATCAAGCGGGCCGTCATACTCTCTGTAACATTTGATTCGGGCAGTGTACATGGCGGCGTATTGCCGGATGTCGTCTTCGGTAAGTTGATACTCTTTCGGGTAGAAGTCCAACACTTCTTTTGTTGTGACGGGAATGATTCGTCCGTCTATTTCTATTTCGTAAGTCTTATTTTCCATTACATGTCTTTGTTAGTGAATTTGGGTCGTGCTCGCTGAACGACGCGCAGATCGGTATAACCGATGGCTTTCAGTTCATTGAGTAAATCTTTGTATTCGTTTTCTTGTGCGGGAGACGTATCGGCGATTACACCGGCATAGTCTGCGGCTCCGTGTTGACCGATGTGCATGTAGGATGTTACGGTGCCGTCATGTGGATTCACATCATCCGGAAAGAGTGCGATGATGTCGCCGTTCTTCCATTTTCTAAAAACCACCTTCGTCATTGCGGCCGCAGATTTCTGTGTTCACGAGGATGTCGCCCACGGTTTTCGTGTCTCGGTGGAGCTGGTCGAGAATATCGTCGATATCCTCTTCGGATACCTCGTTGCCGTTTCGGTTCTCGATGTCGTAGCGAACCGTGGCGTAAACCGTCTTGACATCGGTTGCCCGAGAATCGTTGTTGTTCCCGGCAATGCCATCGGGAGACGTGATGTCGAATTTCATCAGTTGGGCAAGGCGGTTGTATTCCTCGTCGTAGAACCGGTTGTATTCGTCCTGATACTCTTCCTTGTAACAGGTTCCGCTGTCAGGATCGTCAGGGTCCTCCGGTTCGACAAAGAAATCGAAAGGCATTTGGTGTTTGTCAACCAATCGGGCAACGGCCAAATCGCTGGCAATTTCCATGATAGACGAATTGATTTCGTCTTTGTTCTCTCTGTAATACTGGTGTAAGTCCATATCATTGTTTTTTTAGAATTGCATTTAACGGGGAATCAGTTTTATCCCAAGTGCGAAGGCAAGAAAAGCAAGTATCCCTGTGTAATGCTCGGGGAGAATTTCGAGCTCACGCGTAATGGCACCTTCATGGTCATTGATGCCACCGGCTTTTAATCGCCCTGTTCCGTCGAGATAAACGTTGGTAATGTTGATATTCCGAGCGCCACGTCTTCCATAGAAAATCATTGTTACGGGATAATCACCACCTCCGTATTCGTCGGTGACGGGATATGATGTTATATTCCCGCCATGTCGGGTAAGCAGACGCTCGATAAGTAGTTTCATCTGCTGTTGCAGTTCCTTTTGATACTCTTGCAATTTTCGGTAATCTTGTGCATCCTGCTCATCGTTGTCGGGATAGTCTCGCCGCATATAAGCGGTTATTGCAGCCTCTGCCGATCCGTAATCGTGAATCTCTCCGCCCGGGATGATAAAGCTATTCAGCATCTCGGCTTCCGACGCATCCTTGTGTTGCCGGTACACCCTGCAAAAGATATCGTCCACATGATCGACATGTGTATTGCCTGTCGATGTGTACTCGATAGTATAGTCTTTGTATTTCATAATTTGACGATGTATTTTTCTGTTAACTCTGCACGTAGTTTCCGGTTGCCCTGTGCGATTCGGGCGATGAGTTTCTGAATGTGTTTGTTTGCCAGTTCGGCTACCTTTTGCGGTGTCGGCTGGGGCATTGCGAATTTCCGGCAGGTCTCGGAGCAGTATTTCTGGCGGGCACGAAGCGGTTTTCCGCAGGCCGGACAACGGCGTTTGCCATCCGTTTCGAGAATCCCCAACACACCGGCATGGATACCTTGCCACCATTCCAGACGGTCAATCTCGTAAGCCTGAAGAGTTACGTTGTTGGAGAAATCCCGGGCCTCCAGTTCGACCGAGATTTCGGAGTTCTCCACGATGACTTTGATGGCCGGGTCGTCGTAGGGAGTTCCGTCGTTATCGAACCAAATAATGAAGGTCGGATCCTCCTGTTCTGCATAATCGCCCAACGAGAGTTCCGTCAGACCATTGTTTTTCAGAATGGCCACAATGGCGGCCATGATATTGCTTATGTTATCCATAAAGAAGAGGTTTTATAAAGATTAGTTGATATGTTAAAGAGACCGGCGTTACCCGTCTCTTGATTTTTCAAAAAAGGTGGAGCTGCCGGGACTCACGTCAGGACAGCTCCGGTTATCATTATGGCGAATGATGTATCAATAATTGAGTTGAATGGTTCCGTAAACTCCGGCAATCTCGTCCTGTCGGATTCCCAGATAGACCATTGTCACCTGTGGCGACGAGTGTTTGAGAATCATCGACAGCAGGATCAGGGCCTCGGTTGTGCGCCCCATCGATTCGTAAACGTAGCGACCGAAAGTCTTGCGGAAAGTGTGGCTGGAGAATCGTTTGATCGGCAGCCGATATTTCACCCGCAGATATTTCAGGGTGTCGTTGATGTACTGTGAAGTATAGGGTTTCTTCGTTTTGGGGTTGCAGATGACCGGCAACCGTTTATCCGGTGAACCGAGCAGTTTATATAGCGACGTGATTCGCCGCTGTACGTTTTCGTTGAACGGAATCTGGCGCGTCTTGCCGGTTTTCTGTTCGATTTTGTAGAGTGCATCTCTTTCGAGTACGTCTTTCCATGTCATGGAAAGAACATCTGACACACGGCAGGCGGTACAGAAAGAGATGCAGCAGTAGAGTTCCCAGAGGTAGTTGCCGTCTTCGTGAAGGCTGGAAAGCAGGCGGATGAAATCCTTGAATTCCAGCGGCTCGGCGGTGGTGATTTGACCTTTGACTGACATAGGCAGATAGGATTTACGTTTATGATACGGCATCATGTGCCTGTTTTGGTGGTCGGGGGTTCCTGAAAGAGGGACATGACTTTCGCCCACGTTTCCCGCGTCCGGAAATAGTCGTCGTAGCCTTCCTGATTGATGAAGAAGACGTAAGGCGGAATGTCGGACTGCTTGAAGAGGTTGTACTCTTTTTGGTCGAGTTTGCGGACCGTGGGAAGCCCCGTTCTGCATAGGGCTTCGTTGACAATCCATGCACCCCGGAAGTTCTCCATCCGGAGTGAGTCGATGCAGACCACTTCGCCCACACAGCCATTTATCAGGAAGTTGCACACGCACATCAGGCAGCAGGTGTAGTCGATGTCCCAGGCGACAAGATAGCTTTGCGGTCGGTCGGCCTTGGCCGCCAACAGCGTTCGGCCACTGCCTGCCGTAGGGTCGCACACAGAAATGATTTTGGACGGTGATTCTTGCTTGCCCATAGTTATCTTCGACATAAGGTCCGTGATGTGCATGGGTGTGAAGAACTGGCCTTTCTGTTGCTGGCCGCTCTGGGAGGTCAGTGCCATGAACAGGTCGCCGAAAGCATCGTACCAGCCGTGCCGTTCGATCTGCTGCGACATGATTTGTATCCATGTGGCGAACATGTCGTAGAATACTTTGGTCTGCTCTTTATTGTACCTCCAATCGGAGAGCGGAGGCGTGTCGGGGAGCGAGAACCCGTGTACGATGTAGCGCAGCAGGTCCTGAAAGACGGTCTTCACGTCCAGTCCGTTCCGATACGTGAAGTCGTTGATTTGCTTTTCCAGTTCTCGGACTTCTGCCGGGGCGTTGTATCCTTTACTCATAACAGTTGAAGAATAAAAAAGGCGGAGAACTTTCGCTCTCCGCCTCGGGTGAATAAATTGTGTTTACTATGTCGTTTCATCGGGTATTTCGTTGCCCGTATAGGGATGATATAACGGTGTGTTGCCGACAGCTTCCGCGTCAATGGCAAAGCTGCCGAGCTCCACATCATAGAAGAGTTCCAGTTTCATCGGTTCGGTGGCGGCAATGTGTGCGGCCTCCGATTGTGACAAACCGGAAATCATCAGGCTTTTTACCCTTTTTCGGAAAGTCTTCGGGTTGGTTTGGGGTGTCGTCCAAACCTCAACGATTTCCTCTTCGTCATCGGTAATGGCGACAGAGTGGTCGAGAGTATGCAATTCTTTCATCATTTTGGATCTTCTTACTCTTCGTCCCAATAGTTCTTCTTGTACAGCTCCCGTTGCTGGTCGAAAGACAAGGAGCTCCACCATGCGTCGAGGTCCTCGGCATCGCCGGACAGCCGTTTGTTTTCTTCCAGATCAAGGTGTTTCCACCACTGGTACATTCGCTCTTTATACTCTTTCAATGAGACGAAATAGTGAGCCTCTTCACACGAGTCGCACCAAAAATCGTCACTGGAATCATCAATGTCCGAGATGTGTTCATTCGTGTTGCCATCGACCCATGCCCGTATCTGAATGTCACGGGAACCGCAACATTCGCATACGTTGATTTGGCTTTCATCTTCCTCCTTCCTTTCGGTAACGAACCTTTGTCCGTCATAGAGTTCGCACGCCCGTTCCACGATTTTGTCGCGGGCGTTGTTGCCCAGTTCAGCATAGAAGCGTTCGGCCGCACCCGACAACGTGGCGCTGCTCAGACCGCACCATTTTGCCCAGAAATGCCCGGCCATGCTCCCGAATACGGTTTCGCATTCCGTTTTGCTCCAGCGGTTCCACATGTAGTAGAAGAAGCTGGAGACGATGTTTTCATTTGTTCGTTTCATATTTTCAGATGTTTTAGAACCAAGAGATGAGAACCCAATCATTGCTCGGGTCGCTTGCTTTGATCAGGAGGTCGAGCACATTTATAAAGTCTTCTTTGCTTGTTCGTGCTCGGTTCAACTCCTCGTGAAATTCCTCGGCATGTGCCTGATATGTTTCATTTTCCTCACCAATGATCGTTCGCAAGCGTTCCAATTCAATGCGTTGAACTTCGTAATCGTCATCGAACTCATCTTCTGCCGAATTGGCGATATCGAACATTGACAGGATGTTGTAAAATGCTTCTTGTCCGTCACCGCCGAACATTCCGTGGTTGCAATTCATGTATTCGATGCGGTAGATTTTTCCGGTGTGTAAACTTCTGCTCATATTGTATTGTTTTTTATTGTCGGTCAGAAAATGAAATCGACGATGACACGCTTGTCGCCGGAGAGTAACCGCTCGTGATTTACATCATCGTATTTGTAGGTGATGTATTTCTTCACTTCACGGATATATTCTCCACGTACCCAGACCGGAGCGGTTTCGCGGTCTGAGAGGCGGAAAAACTCTCCTTTTCTGAGTTTTCGGATTGGTTTCTGCTCCATGCCATCACTCGTTTATTTATGCGGCTATTCCGAGTTGTCGGGCGGCATTCCGCATTTCTTCGTATCTGATGCGATGACAACCGGCCGTCAGAATGTCATTTTTGTATGAATTGATACTCCAATTATGGTTGTTGGCATCATGGACAAGGTCATGACGGAAGTCGGCTTCGTTTTTGTGGAACAGTTCGACCAATTTCCAAAGGCGGACAGCTTCCTTGGCTTTGACCTGAATGCCCATTGAAGTCTCGATGCACCCGTTGCGTACCCGGAGCAACGCATTGAAGTCAAGACCGTAAGGGAGGGTGAACCACCTATTCGAGATTTCTCCCGAATACCACAGTTCTTTTTTCTCCTCGAAAGACATGTTGGCTATACGGTGTCGTTCCTCTTCCTCACGCAACCATCTCTCACGACGTTCGGCATACCGCTGCTCCCGTAGTTCTTCATTACGACGATTGATTGCGTCCTGCCGTTCTTTACGTTCGGCAAAATGCTCCCATAGTAGCGGATCGCCGGTACGGTCAATAAAGAGTTGAGAAAGCAGGGTTTTGTATTCTGTGGCTGATGTGGTCTGAAGCAGACCTCGTGCAAGAATATCGAGGAACAACTCCTGATATTCTGACTTGTTTTCTCTCGGCAGTTCACTGCAATAACGAGGTCGTTCGCCTGTTACGGTCCAGAATTTCGTAATGTCTTTTTTTGCGGTACTGCTCAATTTGGCCAGTATCGGCATGAGCCAGCGACCGGTTGCGGACTTTTGCCGTTTGTCAAGTCCCCAGAATTCAATCCAGCGACCGATGTTGAGCAGGCATTCTTTGACATGTTCCGTATAATTCTGGGTACGGGATTTCTGTTGTGCATTGATGTACTCACTGATTTCTTCCACCTGATCGACAATGTAATATGCCGATTCGTAATAGCTACTTTCCAGCAGTTTATCATTGTGTAGGGAAACCGACCGGGGCGTGTAGAAAATCAGTTCTCCGTAGGGAATCGCTTTCCGCACCATGCCCATGTGTTTGCAGGTGGTGTTGGAATAGGTCCGGGTCGTTACCAGATAGGCTTTTTGCCCTTGTTGATTTGCTTCTACCGAAGCACATCGGAAATGTGACCCGTAGGAATAAATATCTTTGCCCTCGAAGTAGAAGTTGCGCCCATTCCGTGCGCTATCCTGACTTTGATGTGCCCATAGATGGGCGACCATCGGGGCATCTACGACGTATCTCATGATGTTTCTGTTTTATCTGTTGAAGAATAGTTGAAAATGAAAAAGAGAAGGCGATGACCTTCTCTTTCGTGTTAATTTTTATAGTCGTTCGAGAACCTTCCGGAGGAATTTTTTGCTCAGTACCTGTTTGCAGACTGTGACACCGGACCATCCGTTACCGGAGTTCTTGTCGAGCAGTTCCCTTATGAATGTCAGCCAATCTTTGACCGGCTTTTTGTTCAGCACAATCAACAGGCGTTCGGCTTGAATTGTCCAGTCGTGGAATTCCGGAGACCAAGGGGCGTTTATCAGTTCGGACATGGGAATCGTGAACATGTTTTTCCCGATTGGCCTGACAGCCGGATTTTGCCCTACGCTGCGCACGGTATCGGCAATGGCCTGTTCTATACGTTCTTTCTCCCGCTTATACTGTTCTTCCAAACGGTCGAGTGCGTTGATTTGGTCTGCTAAAATACCCATCCGACAAAAGGTCTTTTTATGCCGAGTTCCTCGCTGGCCTCATCGCTTCCGCAATCACATTTGCCGACGGGCTTTCCTGAGCCGCATTTGCAGAGATCGATGCCCCAATGGTTGACGCAATGATTGCAATTACAGAAGACCTGCGGCAGACGTTCTCCCGTGAATCCGATACGGTCGAAAACTTCGCGGCTCATACTGTTACTTGCGCCGTTCTCGAATGTTACGGTCATCGCTCCGCATACGCATTCCTGAATATATTGTACCTGTATCATGTCACGCGGATTCGAGTTGGAATTCGATGCCGGAAGGCAGTTTGGAATAGTCCACTTTTTTCAGGAAGCGGTCAAATTGTTCCTGGGTAACGATGTCGTTCTTGGAAGCATAGTCCCGCCAGTTGAATACGCCCGTGTTTCGATGGTCGTAGTAGATGAAGTTGTCGAGTGGCATCCCACAGCGAAGCACGTGGAGTTTGACAGCGAGTTCCTGATCGATTTTCGCCTTTTCATTTGCCGCATGGGTTTTAAGGTCTTCTATTTTCTTCCGTTTGGCGGCAAGCAGGGCTGCGTGCCTGCGTTTTTTGATGTTGGCGGGCAGATAATACCCTTCGGCAATTCTGGATTCCACAAGCTGGAATTCTTCCTCTGTGAGAGGGGTGAATTGATAGCGAACGGAGGTGTCCTCAAATTGTTCTCCGGTCAGCTCTTCGAGTTGTTTGATTGCGGCGCGGGCTTCCTCCTCCCAACGAGTAGGTATGCCCATCGTCTGAAGCAGGTAGGTAAAGTAAAGTTGGTCTTCCGCCTCACGAAGGAATCGGTCGTACTCTTGTTGGGTAATACGGAGTTCGCTCATTGTAACCTCCTTGGAACTGTTTCGCAGGTGGTAAAATCCGTTGCCTTGCGCATACATCGGTGCTCCTTTGGCATCGCACAAGTGTAAGGCGATGAACGGACGCAGTTCGGGAAAGGCCACTGCAATTTGTTCATGGCAACACCCTGCCATGCACCATTTCCAGACGCCGTATTTGTCCTTTTCGTAGATGGTTGCTGTAATGCCGAAGTCGGCATGTCCGTTGCGGCAGTCATCGTCGAGCCGCACCTTAACGTCTATTTTGTAGCCGTTTATGATTTTTGTTGCGTTATATTTCAGTTTATCAGCCATTGCGGTATGTGTTAGTTTGTTGATAATGCAAATTCCGGGAATGGGAGCTCCAGACCGAATGTGCGGAGATGTTCGGACTGGTTTTGCCGGTTGTCCTCGGCAATTTTATCATCGATGTAAGCCTGGCATTCGCTTTTGAGTTGGTCAAGCCCGTCATCACCGAAGAAGCCCCAGCAACTGTCCAGAATTTCCGTGTCGTCATCTTCCGGCGTAACCTGAAATCCGTACACTTCACCATGCAGGTATTCATTGTACGTGTCGATTTCATTTTGGAGGTATTCCTCGATTTTCTTGCGGCGGGATTGCGTGAGCACATTCCAGCCGTATTCCTTTTTTACCTGTTCAACACTGACCGCCACAATCCCGAACCATCCGCTGTCCCATCGGCACGAGAAGGGGCCGGATGAAATGCTGAGACCACTATGGTCATAGAGAAAAAGGTTCAAAGCGACATGTTTTTGCAGGAATGATTTCCGAATGTTTCCGGGACGGCCGTCGCATACTTCGTCGAAGTCGAAATGTTCGTCGAACTCCTTTTCAGGACGGTAACGTCGGTGTGCCGTGTAGAACGTGCCGAGGTTGCTCCACTCGCGCGGACTTTCGGGACAGTCATCGTAGTAGATATTGATGTGGTGTCCTTTATAGGTTATTTGTTCGTATCTGTTCATATCAGTATGTATAAGCAGTTTCCAACTCGCTTTCGTAATTCTCGAAAGCTATAAGGTTCTCTTCGTCCGTCACATCCTGATCCCAGAACAGTTCGACAAAACGCTCTATCACATCCCGCATGGCGCGGGTGTATTGTTGGAGGTATTTTACGGCCCTCGTGCGCCAATCTGTCGTTTCGTATTGCATGATGATTTATGTTTTTGATTGTTCATTCAAATGTCGTTTCGATAGTCGAGCAGGTATTGCTCGAAATGGTTCTCACAAATGATTTGGTTACGGTCGGTGTCTGTGGAGAAATCATCCCACTTGTAACCGTAATCTTTCAGTAATTCTTCTTGCTCCGACCGGCTGAAATCCGTCACGTCGATTTCACCTTCTCGCCAAAGCATATTGTCCGTTGCGAATTTTCGGACTTCGGGTACATTGTGCGCATCGTGCAGAAATTCTGTCGGGTATCCGAGATACCGCTGGTAAATCCGATTGGATTCCGTTTCAGCACACGGTAGCAAGTCACGGTGGCAGGTATTAGGCTCGCAATACCAGAATACCGTATCCGATATTTTCAAGCAGAATTGCAGTTGGTCGGGATCGGTGCATTGAATGTCCGGGTTAAGAAGCCGCTTCATGCGATTTCAAATTGTACCGAGAAGTGGAATTCTTTTCGGAGGTGAACAATTTCCGCCATTGTTTCAGGGTCTTTCCCGTATGGGTAGAAGATTGTGAACTGGCGGGTCAGGCACCGGATGCCTTTCTTTCGCAGTTTGTACAGCAGGTACGCCCTGCGTCTGAGTTGTTTCTTATTCATTGTCGTTACATTTTTAGAGGATACATAATAATGTGACTACCGATATGGGGCATGGCTTTATCCGTTCGATGTATGGTCTTCCGGAAGGATCCTGAGGCACGGCGTGTAGCCAGCGCCTCAGGATCCTGTCAAGGAAGACGAACTGAAAGTTTTCGGTCCATCACATCAAGCCTGCCAGGCGATGACGGCTTACTTCCTACGCCACTGGGCCATCTTCTTTTTGATGTCGATGCCGTTGTCGTCGAGCATCTTTTTCAGTGCGGCAAGCAGGCGCCAGCCATTGCCGTTCTTATACTCTTCGGCCTTGGCCGAGAGGAATGCGAGCGACTGGTATTTGTCCAACCGTCGCCCGTTGTCGTCGATGGCCGTACAGTTGTGAAAGCGGATGAGGTTTTGCATCGTGTAGAATGCGCCGGCGCCCTTGTAGGCATCTATCCACGCCTTGCTTTGGGGTGTGGAGTGCTTCATCTTGAACCGCTTGTCGTTGAACTTCTTCACGGCATTGTAGAGCTGGGTGGCATTTTTAGCCGCTCCGATATGGTACGCTGCAAGACGCAGCGGGCTGTAGAGTTTGGAGTGCAGGTCCTGCACGAAGATGTTGTGGCTGCCGAGACGTTTGTAAGGAATGCCCTTGCATTTCTTGACCGGTAGGCCATCGACATGCGCTTTCAGGTGTTCGATGTAATCTTCCGCCATAGCCGTGGCGACCTTGACGTTGAACCAGCGGTTCCTGTCCGCAAAGTTCTCGGGGTCGTTGCGCTCCATCTTCATCTGTGCACGCAGTTCGTCGAGCAGCATTTTCCACTGGTATTCAAAACCAAAACGGTGGATCATCTCGGTCACGCCGACCGGATTCCAAGCACCGTAGTCCTTGTAGGAGAGCATGTGGAACATCTGCGCCATGACGAAGCGGCGGAACAGACGGCGGTTTGGTACGGTTCCCTTTTCGAGGATGTAATCGAAAATCGGGTCGTTGTCGTCCAGAATCGACAGCTTGCCGTTCTTGTTCGAAGCGACATAATCGCCGCCGTTGGCTCCCTGCATAGCGAATAGGCAGCTCACGTCCACGCCGACACTGCGGAGTGCCTCGATGCGTTCGTGCGCCGTCTTGGGCAGCTGTGCCTGTTTGTTTGATGCCGTAGCAGTTTCTGCGATGGTAACTTTTTTGCCTGCGATTGCAAGTTCCGTCCCGCATGTCGGGCACGTAACATTCGTCTCTTGTTTTTTCCTCATGATTAAATAGTTGATTGATTATTATTCGGCTCTACCCATTGTCTGAGTATCACCAGGTCCTTGTCTTCTTGGCTCTGCCAGAACCACCGGCCGAACTTCTCGGGATTCCATTTGAAGCCGCCGAGCAGTTGGCAGAGGATGAATAGTTCCAGCTCGATTTGTGATTTGTCGCGCCGCTCTCCATAGAGCATGTCGTCGTCACTCAATTCTCTTTCCGGCAATGCTCCAAAATAGCGGCGCGATGTACTCTCGCTGCGTTCCGACGGAATCGAGTGCTTGTAACTACGGTATAGTTCTTCCACTTTCGAGAAGAACTCCTCATCGCTGCAATGCGGTACTCCGAGAACGCCTTCATACGAGCCGTCCCGGATGACATACTTGCCGTTTACTTTGAGGCTCCGCGTTTGGAAGTCAACTTTGAAACGCGCCCCGTTTTCTACGGCACGGACTGTTTCTTGATAGATATTGTCCATAGCTCCTACGAATTGGCCATGTCCGTTCTCCTGAAGGCGGGAATGCTCAACTTCAGGTTGTCGTTAATCAGGAATTTCCTGTCGCACTCGCAAATGATGTGGGTGTCCGTTACCCGTTTGATTCTTCGTGTAACTTCGTCATGGGAGGTGTAAGGCTTCCCGTCCTTGGTTCCGTTATCTATATCTCCCGAGATATGATACCAGTTTCCGATTTCAATGTCTTTTACGTTCATTTTTTATCTGGTTAAATTGTTTGTCATTTTATGCACTCGAATCGATGACGCATGGCTTTATAGCTCTGATGAATACAGTAGGTCCTGGATCCAGAACCAGGTAATCGCCTGGTCAGGATCCAGGTAGAATACTGTATGCTAAATTCGATTCCTCGTGCAAAATCGGGCTGCGTTGCCCGTAAGTCTCAATCAGGCCGGCACATTGCTTTATCAGGTCGATATGAGCAGCTATTCAGCTACGGACCTTGTCCATAGGCATCTAATCAGATGCCTTGGACTACGGTCCTTGATGTTATTAGCTGCACCATTAAACTCCTGACCTTGACCTTTTCACTTTGTGCTAAGTTTTGCGGTTCTTAGGATTGTGGCACGTTGCTCTAATAGGTCGATGTGTGCCGCGATTTGAAGTCCGGGCAGCGACGTCGTGTTCCTGATAGTGAATAACGACGTCATTGCCGGGACTTCATTGCTTGCGGCATGCTGATTCTTGTCCCCTGAACCGCAGTTTTCCGTGCTGAAAAAAAATCTCATTCGGACGGTACATTCCTTTATTTTCCTGATGTGCGCTGCTCTGTTCTGCTGGCCTGATATGTCCTCATCTCCGAGCGGAGATGAGGAGGTATGCGGCCGCAAGTTCAAGAGCTGCATAACTGAAATTCCGACCTCGACTTTTGTAGCTGTGTACTCAGCTTCTCATGATTCTCAGAATATCGGCACATTGCTTTATTGCTTTGATGTACGCCAGTTTCGGAAGCCGGATGGTCGCCGTCGTATGACGTTAGGGATACGACGGCGCCGGACGGACTGTATCGAAACTCGGCATATTGAATCATATTCCTTGAATCATGCTTTCGTGCTAAAAAAGAAGAAGTTCTCATAATGACGACACATATCTTTACTTGCTTGATGTCACCCGCGAGAGCCCAGCTCTTGAGGAGTCTGAAGGTGATGGTCCGATCACCTTCAAGACTCTCGATAGAGCTGGGTTACACACGCGGGAATCTCAAACTCATTCCTCGAACTTCTGCTGATGTGTTTCAGTTTCTTTCGTGCAGATGTCTGGCTGGATGGCACATTCCTTTATCACTTTGATGGTTACAGGCTATTGCCAGAAGAAATCCTGAATGAAACCGGTCGATAAACCGGATTTCACTCAGGATAATTCTGGTTAAATTACCTGTAATATGAATTCCAGCCCTTCATCAGCTTGCCGTGCACTCGGCATTGTTACAGTGATGCTACCAGCGTGTTGTACACAGCCCGACTTGTTAGCAGTGCATTCCTCATGCAACCAATCGTTAGATAGCCGGGGATGTTGCCTCCGGTTTTGGAACGGTTTGCTTTCACATTACGCCCACGCCCCCGAACAATACATCCGTCAGACTTGTTTCTGACATATCCCAGACCTCCGACTTTGCGTTTACCGGTTGCAACTGCCCGCAGACAATCCATGACAAACATATTCAGTTCGTCAAGATCTTTCCGCACGTTGCATACAGGAAGAATCTGTGTCGCCCAACTGAACTCGCCGTTGCCCTTGTACAGGTAACGGTTCACGGCATGGACGGCTTTCGTCAGCGTCGTATCCCGACAACGAATCGTTCGTTGTTCAATCTCTTTCTGGAAGGTTTTGATACGGCTGGACGAGAGTGAAATCATCTTGCCTTTGATGCTGAATCCGAGAAATTTGAACCAGTTGTCCGCTGTTAGGTACTCCACCTTTTTCGGATTTAGCTTCATGGATTTCTCGGCAAGTCGCTGTTGGAGCAGTTCCATTGCCTTTTCATAGTCGGCACCGACGAAGAGCATGTCATCCGAATAGCGGACGTAGTAACCGTTCATTCGGGATAGCTCCTCGTCCAGATCGTAGAGCAGCACGTTGGCCAGCCAGCTCGCTACGGCGCAGCCCTGCTTGAGGGACTGGTAGCGGCTTTGGAGGGTGTTGTGCTCGTCGAAGTAGAGGTCCGAATGATAATATTTCCGCAGCACGTCGATTAAAGCGGAATGACCGTGTTTGGCTTCAACCTTATCGAATGCCTCATCGACGAATTGAATCGGGACGCTGTCGAAATATTTGGAGAGGTCGGATTTCCAGCCCAGAACTCTGTTCTTTGCAGCGTTCACGATCTGATGACTGACCTCGGTAACCACTCGGCCGCAACCTATTCCTGTCTGGTAGGACTTGCATGTTTCGTGGAGCATTTCAGGCATCAGGTCGAACAAGAGGTCGTTGGCGATACTGAGTATCACACGGTCCATCGGCTCGTTTACGTACACTGTGCGGAACTCGCCGTTGTCTTTGGGGATTTGAGCCGTATGGGGCGGCGAGATTTCGTACTTCCCCAGCATCATGGCTTCAGCCATTGCCAGCCGGGTATGTTCGTCGGTCAGTCGGATGAGCTGGTCTTTCCGGATGTCTTTGCCCACACCTTTCTCGATTGCTTTCGTCCATCGCTCGATGTCGAAAAACATTTGCAATATCTTATCTGCCATTTACAAGTTAATCATATTGTTAGAACGTTAATCTTTGTCTTTATGCTCGGATTGCCACAGCCGATATGCTCTCTCGTTGCGTTTTTTCGGGCTTAATTTTTTGCAGGTTTTGCAAAACGCATTAAATAATCCCTGACTGATGTATTCCTCACGGGTAATAGGTTCTCCGCAGCATTCACATCTGTATTTTTTATCTGCACCTAACATAGCTATTTGATTTGTTTGTTATCACACACGAGCACATCCCCGACAATGTAGTCCGATACACTCGGGTGGTTTTCTTTGAAAATGCGGGTAGCCGCAGGATTGTATGCGAGGTCATTTATTTTCCCCTCTTCGTTCACGACCATGATTTCCGTTTCGTTCAGAAATACAAGTTCGATGTCTCCGCCGACTATTGCCTGCATTTCTTTCAGCGTAAAGTCGGTCCCATTGGCAGGTTGCACCGATTGGCGCGTCCCATTTGTTTTTATGATTTCTGTCATTTATTTCTTATGTGTAAAAGTTATTATGGTTTGACCGTCATAACCGAATTTTGCTGTTAGACCAAAAGCCTCGGCATCGGAACTGATGCAGCAGATGTCCCAGACATTTAGTTCATGGGCACAAGTTATGACAGTGTTGTTTTCTGAGATAAGCGGTGATTTGCCTTTCAGCGCAGCACCGCCGCATATTCCACGCAGGATTACTCCACGCTGGTGGGTTGTAAGTTCTTTTGTTTCCATCGGCAAATCGGAATTTGTTAAAGAATAGATGCTATCCGAATAATCCGGTCGGAATTCGGGCATATTTTTTGTCGGCATACGTTCTAAACTGCACGTATCCGGTTCATGCTGTTACCAGTTTCAGAATCCGAAACAAGGAGCACACGGAGCCGTCAGCACGCGGATTCCGACCCAGACAAGCAAGAGCAAGCCTGCGACAAACACCGTGTTCAGAATGGCATCCTGCCGTTTGCGGGCAAAGGCGATTATCTTCTTCATGGCTTTGATTATTACGGTTCGACTACAATCGGGCATAAAAAAGGCACGAGTTCTCCGCCCGTGCCTGCACCGATATATTTCACACTATGCTATGCCGCCGGTGTCGGCGACGGTGGTAGTATCGGCATTTTAATGATACGGCAACCCTCGTTGATGAGCACACGATATACCCGCATGAGGTTGCGCCCGCGAAAACTGCTGACCGTTACACTTTGCACACCAGCTTCACCCAGACGCTCCAGCGTGGGTTTGGCAGCTTTGAGATGCTTGAAGCAGCCGTAACTCTCGGTTCCGGCATTGTTATATACGTCTATCATATTACATTAGTTTTTTGAGAAATTTCCAAGCCTGCGGGCTGTATCTCCGGCACACGAAATTCTCTAACGATTCGGTGCGTTCATATCCGCAATTCTGGCATAAGTACCGCACAAATTTGTGCGTGATGAAGTGCAGCATTCCCGTTTCATGGCTTTTGCAGCGGTCGAAGTACGGGGAGATACCGAGCGCAAAGTGGGCAGAAAATTTTCTGCCACTTCGTTGAAAGCGATGAGTTTATACATGGCATGAAACAAAAAGGACAGCGCACATTTTCTGCACGCTGTCTTGCTTCGATTGTATAGGGTTCGTTATGCCGTTACGCTGCAACGGCTACGGGTTCCGCTCCGTTTCTCGGTTTTCTGCCACGCCTGCGGGCAGGCTGTTCCGCCACCGTTTCGGCTACGGGCATCGCACTTTCGGCGACAACCTGTTCGGCAGGCTGTTCGATCTGCACCTCTTCGGGCTGTGCGATGTCTTTGGGCAGTTCTACACGGAAATTCAGTGCCTCCATGAGTGCTTTGGTGGCATTGTGGATGTACTTCTTGCGGTCGCGGGCGGAGCGTTCCAAGTCCTTTTTGGTCGGCATTAACCCGATTCGTGCCCATACGCTTGCATCGAGGTCAAAGATTTTGACCGTAATGCCTGCGGAGGTGCGAATGATGAGCCGGTGCGGAGTTCCTGCACGGAGTTTCGAGCGGATACCGTCATTCGATTCACGGAGCAGCGATTCTTTGGTCTTCACTTCCCAGAATGTCGTTACCACGTTACGCAGTACACGGAACATTTCGTCCTGCGTTTTCACGGTCGCTTCGTAATCGGCACCGAAAAAGTGCATAGCCGTGTTTTTGCCGTCTTTGCCGGCATACTCGAAAACCACACCTGCGGCATTAACTGCCATGTTTGCAAACTGTTCTGCATTTAACTTGCTGATTGCCATAATGATAAAATTTAGTTGGTTTCTATGCGATAGTGCATATTGAGGGCACTGCGGAATCGAACCGCACGTTCTGCGGATGGCAAAACGGCACGACCTGTGCGTGCCCAAAAATCGCACGCTACCTTTCACCCGATAGCGTGCAGATTTCATCTCAATTTGCACCTCACTAAAACGTGCCCTATACTCGCTATTTCGGAAAAAAGCCCTATATTTGCATCGTTCACACGCAAAGACGATTATCCGCTGTCATGGCAAGCCCGACATACTCCAATTTCGACGGGTGCTTCTTTGGCACGTCCCCCGTCTTTTCCAACGGGGCAGCTAACATTAGGGCGGTTGGCGGCTGGTGATTGTGGGCATGACATTGGCAATGCTCTTTTCTCAAGCTCCGTGCGGATTGTTTTTACCGCATAGCGATTTTTATCTCCGGCTGCGCAAGGGCAGACTTATGGCATTATTTTATCGCCTCCCTTTTCCATACGACTCTCGCCCTCCCAAAATCACGGGCTTTGCGTATGCGGACAAAATACACGTATTTCGACCGTTCCGACTTGCGGCATTGGTTTGCCGTTCCGCTCGGTGTGGTTGTTTGACACCCTATTTAAGCGTTCCAAAACGCACGGACGAATTTTTGATTTTCCAAGCCTCAAAAATAGGTTTCCCACAAAAAAGGCTTTTGTTTTCTCGCTGTTGCGGTTTTTGCTGTCTGTTTCTTACTTACTGACTTTTTTTGTTTTTACTATTTACAGACTTGTTGCGGTTGTGTCGCTTTTGAAAGTCTGTATATTTTTTGTTTCTGTTTTCCCCGTCTGTTTGTCGGGGCTGTTTCCCTTTCGGTTCAATTCAACTCTAAAACAAATTTTTCAATCCTCCAAATAATTTTTTTCGTCCGACTGACAAAACGGCTCTAAAATAAGAGTGGACGCCCGCGCGCGAGGGCTATTCCTATTTAATTGAAAATCAATCTATTGTAGAAAAGAAAAATTTTTTTCAAAAAAAATATAGGGTTCAACGCTCAAAAACAGACTGAAAGAAAAACTATATATATTGATAGTCAATTATTTGCGAGTTAAAAACAGACTAAAAACAAGGGAGAAAAAAATTTTTGCTTTCAACCCGAAAGAAACAAAGGTCTATTTATAGGCTTTTAGCTTCACTTTTCTACAAAGTGAAGGTGTTAAAGTATTGAATAACAGCATACTAATAATTTTTGAAAAGAACGGGGTGGGTACTGCCTCCGGTGCGGATTCGATACGCGCCCTACGGCCTGATTTTCAAGTCCCGTTTTTGGCTCTGACTTTTTTGTTCAAAGTTTGGCACGGTTTCAGGGGATTATTTGTTCAAAACAGGACAGGATTTGCAGAGGGAGAAGAAGTCCTGACATAGATAGACTTTGCAAGAATCCATTTACCCGCCAACTTTGCATTGGCGGATCCTCTTGACGATTGTCATTTCATGTTATGGCAGACACGGTTATGCGGAGAATCTTGTTTACTAAAACATTCCAAAATGGGGCATTAAAACAGACGGTCGCATATACAGTCTTGTATAGGAATTTGTGCGCTAATGAATTATCGAATTTTTTGTCGAAACTTTTATTAGGTTCCCCTAAAAAGAAAATTGATAATTTAAGCCCGCATTTCCCGGACAATCTCTATCTTTGCCTAAAGTAAACCTGTATATAATTTATAGATGCAAATACCGGATGAGTAAAAGTAAGTCGGCAATCCATGATTTCTTCCGATGTTACAGACCGAAGAATGAGACGCATGAACTGGCCATAGCGCAGTTTTGTGCCCAGCGACGCTTTGTCGTCTCTATCGATGCGACACTCGATAAACGGTTGCCCGTAACATACGAAGAGTTCCGACAATGGTTTGATGCGGATACGCCCCAGCGCGGTGATGTCGTGAACCTTGTGGGGCAAGGGATTTCAGGGATTGTCGAAACGGTGGGTGTAAATCAATCCGTGTGCCTGTACGTCTCGATCAGAGGCGATGAACTGAATGCCTCTTCCGGATGCTTCGACTACACCTCGCTGGAAATAGCCGACGAGAAGACTGTTCTCCGTCTGCAACGAGCTCTTTACAGGAAGGGGCTGGTCTGGAACCGGTGGCGTAACCGAATCAAGCCGCGTGAAGTGCCTAAAGAGAATGTCCAGTACCAGATCAGTGTGTTGGGTCGGAAAATCGGTTACGGCGTGTTTCGGGAAATCGATGCCGAGGGACGGATTGTCATGTACTGCATGAAACCGGAAGACGGACCGGTGCGTTATTCATTGCGGGAGATCATCGGACCGGTGGAGGATTACCAGTTGGAGCCTATCAATGTAGGACAGCGTGAGGAGCTGGCGAAAGAGCTGGAAAAGGCCGGTGTCCTTTGGAACGGGTTCTACAAACGGATCGAGCCCGTCAATTATCTGGCTCCGGCAGGAAAAGGTTACTACTACCTGGACGAGTTCTGGGAGGTATGCAGGACTATCGAGCAAGGCAAGGCCAAAGGTGCGAAGTATTTCAATAACGGGAACTATTCCCGATATCGGGAACCGATAGAGGAACTCCGGAGGTATCTTTTCAGTGAACTGGGTGTCGGTGCTGTTTCCCGTTCTGAAGAGACCGTGTATTACTACCTGAAAGAGTTCTGGAAAGTCTGCAAGACGACGGATAAAGGACGACGAAGAGATATAAAGCGAGCCAAGGCCGGTAATTATTCCACCGATGAAGAGAGCATAAAAGAACTTGCCTTACAGTTACAGGAGAAACGGAAGGAACAACTGTCCCGTTATCCGTTAAAAGGATAGCCGTTTTACAATCATCCGCTATCCGTCACCTTGTAGCTGGAAAAGTAAATTCTGCTTTGGAATTTTAGTATCGGTATTCTCTATCTTCTTCTAAAGAAGAAGCAAGGTGGAGGGTATAAATAAAGCACTTCCGCTACGCTCCAGTGTTTATTTATACCCTTTAATGCTCACCCCTAAAGGGGTTCGCTCTGTTTTTCTTTTAGTAGATAAAAAAGAAAAGTAAGATAGTAGTATAGTATATATAATATTACTGCATCTTACTTTTCTGTATTTATAGAACCGGAAATAGTTGTCGGTCAGCCTCCATCGGGGCTTTTTTTATGCCCGTAGGTCTGCTCGAACTTCTCCCTGAAAGCCTTTACCGTCTCTTTGGGCAGGTAGCGGCGCACCTCGCCGCAGAGCCGGTCGTACTCCTCCAGAGGGAGCGTGTCGAGGTCTGCCATTTCAATCTCCACGTCCGGATGCAGCCTGCGGAAATAGAATCCCACCGCCTGCGCATATTCGCCTTTGCAGGCCCGGCTGACCGTCTTGACGGATGTTCCGGTGATTTCGGCGCACGACTGCATCGACTTGAAGACGGCGACCAATATGCGTGTGTGGCCGAACAGCAGCACCTGTTTCGGGTGCCGGAATGAACTGTTGCTTTTCCCTTTGTGTTTCATGCGGTTTTCATTTTGCCATGCGTTGCAGGATTCGGGTAATGAGCGGGATGTTCTCTACGTTGACCCACTCTTTTGCCACGTTCCAGCTCAGTGATTTGCTAAAACAGATACTCTCTTCCGTGAGGATATGATACGACAGGCGTCCTTCCGTCGGTTTGAGGTTCAGGTCATGCAGTTCACACAGCCCGTTTTTCCAAAATATGCAGCCGCGCTCCGTCTGGAGGGCCTGCACCATCAGTATCGGGAACGGGATGGCTCCGACCAGCATACCGACAGCCCAGAATGTAATCCGCAGCCGTTCTTCATATCCGGCCTCTATCAGTCGCCAAATGTCTTCCGGCGTGCCCAGACAGGGCGTCAGGCATTGTCTCCGGCAACGTGGACAGTCGCAGCTTACGGAATAGCGTCCCGTCACTCTTGAAATCTTCTCGGTCAGTTCCTTACTCATGCTGTCTCTTCCGGTTGTTGTTCGGTATTTCGTTTGTTCCACAATTCGATGATTTTCTCCCGGCCGAGCAGCGTCCACCGTTTCCGTGTCCCGAATGCCCATCGTTTCTGCGTTTTGGGATTCGTCCAGTAGTACGGCACGTCGATTTGCCACTCCCGATATTCCGGCAGGACGGCCCATTGTTTTTTCACGAACTGACAAATGCCGCTATCTTCCAGAAACTTACTCATGCGGCTGGCCGAGATGCCGATTTCCCGGGCGAGTTGCGTGGGCGTGAAATAATCCACGCCTTCCGTCAGATGGCTGTACGGGTTTTCCACCCTGCGGCGTCCGGACGGCAGCTCGGGACGTCTGGGCGGTTCCCTGTTCCAGAGTTCGAGAATCTGGTCACGGCCGATCTTGCTCCACCGCTTCCGTGTCCCTGCCGCGTAGCACTTGCCGGTGCGCAGGTTGTTCCAGTAATACGGCATATCGATTTGCCAGCTTCGGTATGGCATGAACGCCACCCACTGGTTTTTCGAGAACTTGCAGATGCCTTTCTCGGCAAGGAACTGGTGTAACAGCCGGGGTGTCGTGTTGAGTTCCTGTGCGAGCCATGTCGTCGAATAGAAGTCCCGACCCTCAATCAGGTTGTCGTAAAACTCCACCTTGTAGGAATCGGCGTCGATGCGTTCCTGTTGCAGGTGTATCTCCCGCCGCTGGGCGACGATTAACTGCTGCGCCTCGTCGAGGCTTTGCGGCACGGGCAGATTTTCGGTAGTGCTCATGCCGCTTTCGGGTCGGGGTTCCAATGTGGCGTAGCCCCGTGTCATCAGTTCGTTGATTTTCGTGTTGCACCACTGCGAGAACTCCGGCGACAACTGCCGGGCGAACTCCATCGCCAGCTCTTCATCAATCCATGTCGCCCCGTTGTTACGGCCGCGTGTGGTGAAAATCTGGCTGTCGAGGCTTTCCGAGATGCCCTTCTCGACCAGATGCTGGCGATAGCGGACGAAATCCGCCTTGCGCAGTATCTCTGCTGGCAACACTCCGAAGCTGCGGGCCATCTGTGTGGCGTTTATCATCATCTTGTTGTTGGCTGCACGGAAAGAGATCGGATGGTCCTGATAACTGAACACCACATCTTCCTGCTGTGCGGGTTGCGTCGCCTTGGCAGACTGTATGGCCGCATCTTCGAGCAGTTCATTCAGCCACGTCTCCACTGCGGCGCACTTCTTTGCCGCGATGGAGTTTTCGCGCCGCATGGGCCGGATCAGCTTATAGACGTCGTAAGGGCTGATGGCCCACATCTCGCGTCCTTTCTTGCGGAACGGAATCTGAATACTGGAGGGTAACTGGCGGATAGCCGCCTTGTCAGTCAGCATCTCCTCGCGCCCCAATACTTTGCAGAGGTCATGCAGGTTTACCCATGCCAAGGTTTTGTCATCGTTGAACAGCACCCTGACCGGGTACTCTTCACATAGTATCGCATTGCTTTTCATCTTGTATTATTTTTCATTCTCTTTCTCTTCTAAATCACGTTGTTTACAGAACTTCCGGAACTCCTTGCGCCGTTCCTCATACGCCTGCCGCTTGTGGGCGGTCTCACGCACGGTGAAATAACGGCGCTCCACACCACATAGGCGGTCGTACTCCTGCAATGTCAGGTTGTCGAGGTCCGACAGGTCGATTTGCACATCGGGGTGCGCGTGCCGGAAATAGAAGCCTCCGGTGGCTACATACTTCCCGGTGCAGGAGAACGATATGCTTTGGAGGTTGATGCCTGAAAAATCCGCCGCGCTGTGCAGCGAGCGCACCACGGCAATGAGTACATACGCTCCGTTGAAGACCAACAACTGCTTCGACGGTAAAAATGGTCCTTTCGTTTTCATAGCTTATCGGTGTTTGGAGTGGAAAGCAGTTCTTCATGGGTAAACCGCTGCTGCGCCTGCATGAGGATGTAGGAGTCGGAACACGCGATTCCGGTCAGCAGCATCTGCGACATGCTGTCCACCAGGTACACCCCGAATACGGGATCAACACAGCAGAGGAACGGCAGGGCGAAAGATTCTTCCGCCAGAGAGTGCCCCGTAGCAGTATCGACGGCGAAGCGTTCGTCCGGCGGTATGCCGTACATCTTGCCCAGATGGTCTATCCACAAGGCGAAGCCTGCGGTAAATTCAGCGATCTTTTCTTCCGGATCCAGCTTCATGGATTGCAGGAAGTGTGTCATGTCAAAATAAGTTCGGGTATCAGTGGCGACGAACAGCAAATCCGGAAATTCACCGAACCGAAGTCTGAACCTTTGATGATTTTCTATTCTTCTCATTTTCTCAAAATATTGAATTTTGCAGGCAAATATATACTTTTCGGCTCGATTTTGACTATAAATTTGCTGATAAATTTTATCGTTAATAATTCATTCATAGGTATTTACAAGCGACTTTAAGACGCAAAAACGGGCCAAAAATCTGTAAGTAGCCGTCCGCCTATTTTGTATGGTAAACCGAACATATTGGAGCCGATTTGTTCGTATGGTCCGAGAGGGTCGGATAACCCATTTTTTCGGGTTCGAACTATTCTTTTTGAAACCCGAAAAAATGCAGGAAGAAGGAACATTCAACCGCGAATTGCTCGAAAGCATATTCCACACGTCGAAAAAAACGATTCAGGAATACGTGCGGGAAATCGAACGGCACAACCGCTACCGTTCGGTGCGTTCGAACATGCTGCTGGGAACCATCCTCGACGACCGGGCGCGTCTGATCGACCTGTACGATGCGTGCCTGCAACAGGATGCGCACATCCGTGCCGTCATCGAGACGCTCGAAAGTCAGATACTCGGTGACCGCTATATGCTCGCCCGCCTGAACGGCAAGGGTAAATACGTCAAGGATGTGAAAGAGAGCCAGAAGATACAGGGCTCGCAGTTCGATAAGATTATCCGGGGTATCATCGAGGCCAAGCTCTACGGCTATACGCTGCTGGAAATCATGCCCGATATCGATCCTGATACGGGACGGCTGAAGGAGGTAAACAGTATCGAACGCCGCAACGTCCTGCCCGACCAGGGCATTGTCGTCAAGCGTCAGGGCTTGTGGCTACCACACTGGGACATCCGCTCGGCCGCCTACCGGAAACGTTATGTGCTCATCAAAACGGGAGATCTGGGGCTTTTCTCGGCCACGACGCCGCTGATTCTCGCCAAAAAGTTTACGGTCGCCAACTACGTCAATTTCAGCCATACCTACGGCCAGCCCATCATCCACGGAAAGACCGTCAGCGAAAACAACATGGACCGCAAGCGTCTGGCGCAGGACATCTCCAACGCCGCCCAAAACAAGGTCATCGTGACGGGGCTGGAGGACGAGGTGGACATCAAGACCTTCACCATGTCCAACAGCGAGAAGATATATACCGGATTGATCCAATTCGCCAACAAGGAGGTCTCGAATCTTATCCTCGGCTCCGAATCGATGGCCGGAGGCATGCAGTCGTATGTCGGCTCCACCAAGGCGCATCAGGACATCTTTCGCGACCGCATCGAGGTGTACCGCCGCTACATTGAGAACGTGATGAACGAGCAGATCGTTCCCCGTCTTGTGGCGATGGGCTATATCCCTGCCGGACTGGAATTCAAGTATTCCAACCGCATCGACATGAATAACGAAGACCGCATCAAGCTCTACTCGCTCATTACGGACAAGTACGAAGTGGCGGCGGACGAAATCGAGAAAGAGTTCGGCATCGTCGTGGGCAAGCAGCTCAACGTGATCCCCGGCATGGGCGGCGGAGGCGGTGTGACAGCCGGTGGAAGTTCGTCCGACCGGGGCATCATGTCGGACGAGGAATACAACAAACGTTACGGTCATCCCCGAGGCGTGAAACAAACCGACACCAACCCGTAAGCCATGAGAATCACCCTTGAACAATTCTGCGAGCAGTGGGCACCGAAAGGCAACGGCCGGTATTTGCCTAACAAGATGGAGTTCAATACCCACGACTTCGTGACAATGGCCGGCGAATACTCCATAAGTCGGTTCCGCACCAGCTTCGCCGAAGGTGGCTTTTACGGCAGCGGCAAGCCGTGGCCGGAGCGCAAATCCCGCTGGGGCCGACGCTTCACCCATCCCGTGATGAACGACACCGGAACCTTGTCACGCTCCATCACCGGGGAAGCCGACCGTATGGACCACACCAACATCACCCAGCGTGGCTATGGTGAGCGGAAGAAGATCTTCCGCCGTGGAGCCCGTTATGCCATCCGGACCAAGGCGAGCAATTTCAACCAGCCGGGCAAACGCGGCGCTTCCAAGAGCTACGCCGCCGTCCATAATACCGATCCGGCGTTGGGACTATACACGGTCAACCAATATAGCAGCCGCCGGCCTGAACACCGGCAGTTTATTGGTATCAACCCGAAACTGAACCATACCGTCAACCAACTGTTTATCCCCATCCTGTTCCGGGGATTTCCCTTTCCGAACCCATGATTAGAGACAAGAAGCCATATAATCCACCCGTAAACGGTTCCGCTCCGAAAGCGGAACAACCTGCGGTCGCCGTGCCCGAACAGGTGTCGGAGAATCCGTTCGTGAACATGTATCAGGCTGTCCGCCGTGCCATCCTCACACTGCGGGAGCATCCGGAAGAGCCGCAAAGTCCGCCGCTTTTCAAGACCATCATGATCGACACGGGACAGTTTTCCCGTATCGTGCGCAGCGAAAATCTGGAAATGGAAATCGCCTTTCCGGCCATCTTCATCCGCTTCGTGAACGTGCGCTACCTCGTGCAGCAGCAACGTATCGGTGAGGGCCGCGCCACCATGCGCATCCGCTTCATCCTCAATACGCTCAACCACACCGACCCGGAGCGGGAATGCGACCCGTTCATCGTTTTCCAGCGGTTGAACGTCGCCATTCAGGATGCCAAAAGCCATGAACCGGCACTCACGGAGCGGTGCAATCTTCTTTACTTCGATATGCCTATGACGACCAACATGTTGCAGGCGTACTGGGTGGATTACGAGGTCTGGTTCCGGGAATCTTCCGCCTGGAAGTACCGGAACTGGGTCGAGCGCTATCTGGTCATGCCGCCCTTCACGCAACATGCGGATGCGCCGGAACACGACACGGCCGGACACGGGCATCATGCCGAACCTGTTTACGAAAAGGTTACTGGATTCGAGCCGTCGGTCGATGTGCCGGACCTGCCGGAAGAGGATGAAAAAGAACCCGAAGAGGAAAAACCTGCCGGGGATGTCCCGAACGGCTCCGAGGGCGGATTATAAACCATTTTACGCGAGCGAAGCTATTCTTACCCAAAGGAAAAGATGAACACGGAAACTTTTGAACATATCGTCTGTCAGTCGGGCGCCGGGCGTCCGGCTTCCATCCGCTTCTTCGGACGCATCACGGAAGAGAGTGCCGGACGTTTCAGCGAGGCGTTCGATTTTTTGGAGAACATCGTGCGTCCCTCCCTTATCCGGGTGCTCATCAACTCGGAGGGCGGTTCGGTACTGCACGGCATGACGGTCTATGCCGCCATCCAGAACGCCTCGGTACCTACCGAATGCGTCATCGAAGGCATGGCCGCCTCGATGGGCTCCGTCATCTGGGCCGCTGGGGACAAGTCGTTCATGCGGGATTACGGTATTCTGATGATTCACAATCCGTTCCTGCCTGATGAAAACGACGGGGAGCAATCCGATTTGGTCAAAGCCTTCACGACGCAGATAGAGACTATCTACCGCAAGCGGTTCGGGTTGAGTCGTGAAAAGGTCCGGGCTATCATGGACGGGGCTGCCGGGCAGGACGGGACATTCTTCGATGCTGCGGCTGCCGTAAAGGCGGGCATCATCCCCGAAAGCCATGTGCTGAGGACCAGCAAGCAGCTCCGGGACAAGGTGCGTGCCGACCTGTCGGGTATCACGGATGCGGCGGCCATACAGGCGGTCATGAACCGCATCACACCACCCGAGGATGAAAATCACCCGTCGGACGAGAAAACCACTATTCTTAATACGAAACTTAATCTAAGACCCATGAACGAAGAGAAAACATTATCCCCGGAATACAGCGCGGTGGTCGCCTCACTCGGTATGCAGGAGAAGAACGAAGTCAAGGACGTGCTCTCCCGCATTTCGGAGCTGACCGGTGTGGAAGCTCGTCTGGCCGAAGCGAACAAAGCCCTGAGCGACGCCAAGACCGTGATTGCCGGCAAGGACGCCACCATCGGCAATCTCCAGAAGGACCTCGACAGCGTAACCGCCCGGTTGCAGGTCTATGAGCAGAAAGAGGCCGATGCCAAAGCGAGTGCCATCCAGAGCTTCTTGCAGAAAGCCGTGGACGAAGGCAAGATCGAGGCGGACGCAGTGCCCGGCTGGAAAGAGATGGCTGCCACGAACTTTCAGTTGGTGCAGGACACCATCGGTTCGATTCCCGCCCGCGAGAAAATCAGCGAGCAGATCGCCACCGACCCCGACAACGCCAAAGCGGCCGCCGATGCCCTGAAGAGCGCCGGTCAGAAAATGGCCGAACAGGTCGAAGCCGTCGTGGGCAAGGACTTCGCCTTCAAGAAGCTGCAATAGCCTCGTCCGGCGGGAGACGTACCATCCCGCCACCTCGATACACATAAACTGATTTGCCGGAAGTGGTTTACCGCTTTGAGTCGATGCTCCCTGTTCGCGGCCGAGATTCTAACCCAGAAAATCACTAACACAATGGCAGATACAGTAACTTTCTTACAGAACGGTTATGCCGGAGAGGTATTGGAAGACCTGCTCACCTACACGGCGCAGGGCAACGACACCTTCCGTGAGGGGCTGATCCACATCAAGTCCGGCATCCAGCACAAGTACACCCTTCCCGCCATCCGGCTGGGAGACATCATCCAGGACAACGTCCCCACGCCCCAGAGTTCGCACGGGGCCAAAGGTGAGAACGGCGAGAACGAATACCAGTTCACGGAACGCCACCTCGAACCCGCCGAGTTCATGGTTTACCTCGAATTCAACCCGCGCGATTTCGAGGCGTACTGGAAATTCGCACAGCCGACGGGCAACCTCGTCTTCCGCGAGCTCGACCCCAAGTTGCAGGCCACGATGCTGCGCCTTCTGATGGACAAGAAAAACGAGTTCATCGGCAATGCCATCTGGACTTCGGCCAAGGGCGGTGCGGCCGCCGCAGGTATCACGGCTCCCGCCGGTGCCGTGCAGATCGGAGCCGGTAAGGAGAAATACTTCGACGGGGTCATCAAGCGTATCATCGACAACGTGAACGCCACCGACGCCCAGACCGTTGCAGGCGGCCAGTGCATCGTCTCCGGTACGACCGAACTCAAGGACGGCGCTGCGGTCGAGGCGGCCCTCTACTCGATGTGGCGGAAATGTCCCAAGCAGATCCGCAAGCGCTCGGGTTTGAGCATCGTCATGGGCTGGGAAGCGTGGGACGCCTACGACCAGTATATCACCGACAAGATGGTGAAATACTCCGAAAACAGCGAGGTGAACCGTTACCGCTTCAAGGGCAAGCGTATCATCCCGATTACGGGCGTGCCGGAACACACCATCGTCATGGGCAACTTCACGTCGGGAATGGACTCCAACCTGTGGATGGGCGTAGATTACGCCAACGACGCCGAGGTCCTGAAGGTGGACCGTCTGCAATCCAACTCGGAGCTCTTCTTCTTCCAGATGCGCATGAAGATGGACGTGAACATCGTCAAGCCTGCCGAGATCGTCGTCCATACGGCCTACACCAAAACGGCATAACCCTTTACCGAATCACCGAATATCAACGTGCGGGGGATGGACACCATACTCCATCCCCCTTTTTCATACCGCAATATCTATGGCAAAGACTCAAACGACCATTCCCGAGACAGATACCGCCCAGCCGGATGCGGCAGTAGCAGCACCTACGGCAGCGACCGGAGAGAAAAATACGGCAACCGAGAAAGCCTCGAAGAAAGAACAGGCACCGAAAGCGGCGGCCGAGATTCCTGCCGCCGCGTTGGCCATCCTCGGAAAGTTCCCCGACTACAAGGAACTCTACATCGATGCCGACGGCAGCATGTACACGCCGCAGACCGCTCCGGCCATCCGGGGCAAGGCCATCCTCTACAAGAATCCCTATTACAAATCATAACACGCAGGCGATATGGCATTAGGCAATGTAATCATCAAGGATGTGGACGGCAATCTGCCGTATGCCGCATCCGCAAGCAACGAGAAAATCACGGGCCTGCTGTTCGACGTATCGGGGCAGCCCGACCTTTTTACCGCCGGCTACGGGAAAAGCAACGAGGCGAACGTGGCACTGGGCGATGTCATCTGTATCACCAGCCGTAAATCCTCCGTGCAAGACTTCGGCATCAAGGAGCGTGTCGCATGCGATCTTGACGAAGAGACGAACGAAAACTTTCTGTTCGGCATTCCGGCCTACCACATTCGCGAGTTCTTCCGCATGAGCGGTAACATCGACGGTCCGGGCCGGCTGTACGTCATGTTCGCGGACTGCTCCGAGAACTGGGACGCCCTCGATGTGATGCAGCGTGCCGCAGACGGGCTCATCTCGCAGGTCGGTATCTGGACCGAGCAGCCGCTGTGGAAGCTCAACGGCGAGCAGGAGAAATACAATCTGAACCTCGTCAAAGGCATCAACGACAAGGCGGTGGCTCTGGCCGAGCTGAACCAGCCCCTGTCAGTGGTGCTGTGCGCTAACCCGTCCAACACGGGCGGCGACACGGAAGAGGCGAAGGTCATCGACCTGAACCGCATTCCGTCGGCTATTTGCGAATCGTCCCGTACCAGCGTCATCTTCGGACAAGCCCGAAACGACCAGAACGCGACGATTCAGTACCGCAACCCGAACCATACGCCGGTCGGTTTTCTGGGTGCTGTCATGGGCGCCCTTGCCAAGGCGAGCGTTCACGAGTCCATCGCCTGGGTGCGTCAGTTCAACCTCTTTGCCGACGACTTCCAGCAGATCGAGCTCGGGTTCGGAGACCTCACGCTCGATGCCGAGGACGAGTTCGTATCGACCAACCTGTACGAATCTCTCTCGCCGGTGTTGCTGGACGAGCTGGATGACAAGGGATACATTTTCCCCATCAAGTATTCGGGTCGGGAGAATGGCATTTACATCTCCAAAGACCAGACCTGCTCCAACGGAGATTACCGCACCATTGCCCGCAACCGTACCATCAATAAGAGCCGCCGTGCCGTGCGTGAAGCCTTGCTGCCGTATCTGCACAGTCCCTTGATGGTGAACCCTGCAACGGGCTTTCTCGCACCCTCGAAGATTACGGCCTTCAAGACCTTGATCGGTGACATACTGGCCAAGATGCAGGCAGCACAGGAGATCAGCGGCTATGCCGTGACCATTGACCCCAACCAGAACGTACTGGTGGACGATACGCTGCGCATCAGCTATGTCATCGTACCCGTCGGCGTGGCCGTGAAAATCTATGTCGAGGAAGGCTTATCACTAACCGCTAAATAGATGTAAACATGGCAATCATAAACAACGTCGCATACTCTTGGTCGATGATTACCTTAGCCAGTACGGCTTTGGGAATCGAGGAAGGCTCCACCGTACTCGAAGGCGTTTCGGGTATCAAATGGAGCAAGAAACGCAAAATCGAGCCTAACTACGGTCTGGGCGGGAAACCGGTCAGCCGGGGTTTCGGAAACATCTCCTACACGGCGAGCATCACGATGGACTATGCCACGCAGCAGACCCTGCGCTCGACCTACGGCAGTCTGATGGACATCGGAGAGTTCGACCTGATCATCTCGTTCGCCAACCCGATGGCCAGCGATGACTGGACGACCACCACCGTCACGTTGAAAGGCTGCATTTTCAGCGAGGACGGCATGGAGAGCAGTCAAGACGACACCAACATCACGCACGAGTTCGACCTCAATCCCTTTGATATCCAAATCGGAGACGGGGATACCATTTAGGGTGAGGCTATGGATGTAACCTTTGAAGGGAAATCCTCGACAGGGAAAAACGAATGGCTCACACCGCCACATATTCTGAGGCGGTTGGGGCCGTTCGATTTGGACCCTTGTGCTCCCGTGAACCGGCCGTGGGATACGGCGGCTCACCATTATACCATCGAAGATGACGGGCTCAAGCAACCGTGGTTCGGGCGTGTGTTCTGCAATCCTCCGTATGACACGGCACTCATTGTACAGTTTATCAGGCGTTGCGTGGAACACCGCAATGCCATTGCCTTGACTTTTGCGCGAACAGACACAAGATTATTCCACGAGTTGGTGTTTCCGAATGCGGATTCCATCTTGTTTATTAAAGGACGGCTGAGTTTCTATCACGTGACAGGAGAGCCGGGAGGAACGGCAGGCGCTCCGTCCTGCCTTATAGCTTTCGACAAAGAAAATACCGCAGCGCTGGAACGCTGCGGCATTGAAGGTAAATTGGTGAAAGTCTAATCATATCGCCGCTGTGTGCAAAATTCCTGCATACAGCGGCGATATTTTTCGATTTTAACCGTTTTATTAAAATAATGACTGTGTTTCATTTTTATCTGGGGGCTGTACAAACTCACCACAAATTTTCAAAAGTGCGGTAAGTTTGTACGGGAACACTGATTTAACGCAAGTGTACATACTTCGTAAAAAAATCGTCTACTTCCATTTTTAGTTTTTCATACACTTCATATTTTCCATCAAACATTCCTTGTTTGAGCGGCTCCCAATTATTCTTTTGATTCTCTGCTTGTGTAAAAAACATGGAATACAAATCATTAGTCACTCTCTGAAATCCCGCAGTCCTCCATCTAAATTCACCCCAAGGTGCCCAATCAGGAGCATAGGATATTCCACCAATATGCTTAAAATAAAGAGAGAGCATATACTCAAATATGCAGAAGAAACTCACATACTCAGATTCTGAGAAAATCTCTTTCTCAAAATATGGACGTAATTGTTTCGATAGAATGGTACTTATCGGTGTTTTATAATTTGTTCCGTTTAGACTATTCAAGCCATCCTTATCCCAATAGCATGGATGCAATTCACTTAATAAATAGGTTCTGCTGGAACTATCCGAAAAAGGATGTTCTGGAAGCATAAGACGGAATAATGTATTCAAATATGAAAACTTGGAATATTTCACACATGCTATACCTATTGCATATAGCATTGATATGGCAGCCCAATAATGAACCTTTAGTGTGTCTTCATAAAATGAACTTCCTATTTTTATCGGGTTTGCTGCTAATCTGAGAAGAATATCCGTGACAGATTCGAAGTGTTTTTGCTTTCCCCATTGAACAGTAAGAATACTCATCGGAATCAATGTATCGATGGCTTCTTTATGGGTTTTCAAGTATGACTGAAATGTATTCTGGTCAAGCACGAAGTCATACTTTGCATATTGCATAATCCGATTATAAGCCCGCACACCTTCACTTTCGAATAAATCTGCAAAAGCAATATTCCCCTGAGGAGATGCAAGATACTTTTTGGTTCGAGCTAAAATGATGTCTTTGTTAAGAGGATGGTTTGCATCACACTCTTCCAATGCCATTATCCGTTCATTCAGTTCGGTGAAAAAAGTATCGGCGTCTTCGATGGCACATAAATTTCCCTTGCGAAAATCCGACAATTCTTTTAAGTCCTCTGAATAGTTCCTGACATAAGAAAAATAAGAAGCATACCGTCGATTCTCTATGCTACGGATAATGCCTACTAATCCTTTATCCCATGTTGCCGACCAGCCACAGGTGATCAGACCGAATTCGGAAAATATCCTTTGTAGGTAATTTTTTAGTTTAGATGGATAAGAATCCAATTCCTCCGCCGTATTTCGGAAACGGCAATCAATATAGTCTCCGTTGATTTTGACGATTGTAAATGAGCTATGCACTAAGGGAGTAGCACCTTCTATATCATCTTCGTGACATATTACTTGGGGTGTTATTCCTTCATCATTCAAGGCTTTCTCTAACAACCGGTCGAAATTGGTCGTAAGTACAACTCTCAGATAACCGTTTTTCGCCATTTTTGCAATGGCCCGATGCGCTTTAGTAGGCTCTTTTAGATGAGATTGTCTTTCTTCTTCCGTCGGTTCAAAATAAGATTTCATCAAATTTACCCGTTCGGTTGGAGTCTTTACGACTTCGCCCAACAAAGACGAATAATCAACGGCTTTACCATATTTTTCTTGGTACCATTGTTCATAATCAATTACCTCCTTTTCTCCATTCTGTATTGCCAACTTTCTTAACAAATCCAGAACAATGTCCCACCCGGAGGGAATACCAGATGAACGGGAAATGCCAGCCCCTAATAATAAGGCATAAGTTCCCTTATTGGAATATAGGGAAAATGCCAGTGTCGTGAGTGTATTATTATCCATTAACTTTATCTATTTTACAATTCAGTATTTATTTCAATATAAGCGCTTGAATCGAAAGATGAATGTTCATTGCTGAAAACATATCCCAATTGGTTGCTGACACATCGGGTATTTCCGATTACTTTGTCTATGTTGCGGTGAGAGTGTCCATAAATCCAATATTCGATTGGACTTGCGGCAATGTAGTTACCCAATTCTACCGTAAATGCGCCATTTAACGGACTACCTTTGAATTCTGGAGCGACCAATTCGAACGATGGGACATGATGAGTAGCGACAATAATATGCTTTGCCTTGCTTTGGCTCACACTCTGTTCCAAAAAACGGAAGCAACGATAATGTTCCTCATTGAATCTGACCCAGTCCAAAGGCTCACTTCCACTGCGTATCCGACGAAAATCGCTTATGGCCGATTCGGTCTGAAAAGCATCCTGCAATTGTATATGACTCCAAAGGGTCGTTGCTATCAAATCCGTTTCATTGTTTAACGGAATTACGACATTGTAATAGCACGCTATGTTTTCACGTATCTGCAAAGACCAACCATTATGCAGTTTGTCGATGTCGAACATCTTATAGAATTCATGGTTTCCCGGAACAACTATCACCTGTTTGTAGTTTTCGGATGCCCAATCCCAGAAAGGATGCTTCGAATAATTATCGTCCCCGATATACCCGATGTCTCCGGCAAGCACGAGAATCTCTCCTGAAACAGTCAATGGATGCTGTTTCAGGCAATTGCTGTTCTCTTTGAACTCCAGATGCAGGTCGGATGCGTATTGTATCTTCATTATAACCCGAATATGCGTCTTATTTCAATCAGTACTTGTTCGATGAAAGTTGCGTCTCTTTGTATGCTGTCCTGCAATGGCTGATTGGGCATCAATGATTCCATCTTCGCCACGAACATAGCCGCATCTTTTTTCATATTCTCGGATAATTCGATCGGATCTGCGATATAACCGCTTGCCATCAACTTGAAGACATCGGACATGTGTTTCCGGATATCGCTGCTATGTGCAGGCGGTTCCTGTTCGGAAAGATTCAGGTATGCTTTCATCTTCAGGCATATCAGCCCAACCGTATCAGCTACATGCAACTCGTCTTCCATTGTGCTGTGTGCCAATGCGAAATGATAAAATTCTTCGTCCATCAGTATTGCAGACAGACTCGATACGTCTTCACCGACAGGAATCGGGGTCAGATGGAAGTCTGTGGGAACGGAAAGTATTTCCGGTTGTCTGGACAGGAGCTCTATCTGATATGGGTACCCTTCGGTCTGAGGTTTGTAAAACCTGAACAGTTCAGGAACAGGCTCTTTCCCTTCATCACGTTTCCGTTCTCTCATTTCATAATTCCCGTCATGGATAAATTCCCAAAATCGGCGGCCGAATTCAGGTGTCATCTGCTCCACGATGAGTATCATGTCTATATCTTTTGTAGCCCGGGGTTTCATATCGGCATTACGCAGGATAACACTGCATGCCGTACCGCCGATAATCACATAATTGTCCTTGAAATCCAAGAAATATTCCTTGAACTTATCCAATCCTTTTACTGCCATATTTCATCGATTATATTTTCCAATTCTTTTTCTACCCGTGGATCATTGTCATCGCGTAAAGAGAGATACAGCGACAATCTGTCCACATATTCATGCTGCCCGATTTTCATTTCGGGGGAATATTTCCAAATTTCAATCTTATACTTGAAATCCGATGATTCCCATTCCGAAAAAGAATGATTATCCGGAACAAAATCCCGCTCCCAAATCGCCAATGTCGTCTGGTCATCGGGATTCAAGAACGAATAATGGGATAATGCACTAATACCTCCGATATAAAAAGACCCGTTGCCTATTTCATCCGAATAAACAATCTTTTTAACTGGCGATGTTAAATAAGGCATAGCCTTATCCCATAGCTCCTTACGAGATATGGGGGAATATATCAATTTTGTCTTCCATTCCTTTCGAGTTTGTAACAATTGTTTCCCTTCCAATTCGCTGATGGCACGAGATACGGCCAAATAGTTATAAGGAATCCGCGATTGCATGTCTTGAATGGTGAATTCGTGCATATCCGAATGCAGCAAGAAATTCAACAAGACATATTGAGCTACGGGTGATAGTTGCTGCTCCGTATTTTCTTTTTTTCTAATACGTTCATTGATAAGCATACCGGGAAGAAACACGTACCGGTCTGATACGACAAAATAAACTCCCTGTTCAATCAGTCTCTGTCTTATATAAAACGGCGCAGACTGCAAAATAAACACAATCGGAATGTTCAGAATCCGTTCAATCAGGATAGCGGTACGGGCATATTGCATCGGTGTATAAGAGCGGGCTGAATCTGTTTTTTCGACAAAACATAATGTATGTTTGTTGAATTCCGCACTATAGAACCGAAAACTCAATAACAGGTCAAGACTCAGTCCTTTGAGTTTATCCCGACCAATTATATCAAGACCGACAGGAATACCTGCAATAGATATAGCTTTATTCATATCTTTTCATTTTCCATTATCTGCATCATTATCAACATCAATGATAACGATGCAAATATAGTGATAATAAACTTATCTACAATGCACATCTCGATATTTATTAGTTGCACTATGAGGATTATCGTCTCCTGCAACAGCAACATATTCTTTTCTATCAGAAGTTTTATGAGCAATAAAACTATAAACTTTTCTCACAGAAGCACACTATTCCTTTTTGTAACCAAATATCACGCAGAAATGGAAGATAAGAATCTTACGCTGGAGCAGGAAGCCCAGATTAAGGAAAAAGCGGCCGCGCTGAAGGCCGAGAAGAAAGTCCGCAAGGTCTATCCGATGGTCGTGTTCGGCGATACGGACTGCGGCGAGAAAGAGTTCTACGTCGCCTACATGGGCGAACCGACCTTCCCGCAGTTCTCGAAGTTCATGGCGGCATCGAAGAAGGATGAGGTGAACGCCATGCGTCAGCTTGCCCGCGACTGCTTCCTCGACGGCGACAAGGAACTGGTGGACAACGAATCGCTGTTCCTCTTCGGTCTGATGTCCCAGCTTTCGGAGATCATCACCACCCGTCAGAGCCTGCTGGTAAACTGATAGACACCTGGGCGGTACGTGACGACCAGCGGATTCGTCAGCGGCTGATCTATATCCGCCACTACTTTCCGGGTGTCCATCTTGACAGCATTACGGACGAGGAGTTCGCCATGCTTTCCGAGGAGGCGTTGTGGCTTCACCAGCAGGTGCTCGTCTCCCGTCTGACCTTGCAACCGCCGTCTCCCTGATCCGCTTCCCGAAGCCTCGCAGCCCTTGTGACTGCGGGGCTTTCCTTTTCAGTCCCCGGCACCTGAAAAGGGCTATTCTTTCAACGGATGTAAACACGCTATTCATGGCTCAAACGCAGAATTACGAAGTCTATTACGATATAAAGGTCAATGCCACGGAAGGAACCGAGCAGGTCACCGCCTTTGCCAATGCCGTCGAGAAGTTGAGCAAGGGCCGGATAAGTTTTGCGCCGGTCGTGACCAACATCAACGAGATGATGCAGGCCGTGGAAAAGACCTTCCGGGGAAAGAACGGCAAGAAGAAGGATTTCAACTTCGATTTGGAAATCCGGACCGGCGAGACGGAGAAGCGGCTGGAAGGTGTCAAGAACCTGCTGACCGAAATCAAAGAACTGACGCAGGGCATCAAGCTGACCATCAATCCCGGCGAGAAAATCGACGGTCGTGCGCTCCGTAACCAGACCAATAAACTGGTCGGCAAGAAAAAATTGGACGAGCAGCAAGCCGAGGCGAAACGAAATGCCGCTTCGGCTGTCAAGAGTGTCATGGACACCCAGCGGACGGTCACCCGTTCCATCGGCAAAATCAACTCGGCCCTCGCTCATTTAGAGAAAGGGCGTGAGGTAAACATCAAGACCGACACGGCCCGTGTACGCTTGCAGGAGATTCTTACGCTTTTAGGTAACATTCGGGGTGCTGCCACTATGACGCTGCACCTGAACACGGCGGCTCCCACGACCTCCGTTCCTGCCGGTCCCGTCGTGCGCCCGCCGTATGCCCCGGTCGCAGCGGCCGTACTTTCCGATAAAGAGCAGGCGGGACTGAACAAACGTCTCTATGCGGACGAGGCCATGAACCGCCAGCGTATGCAGCAGGCCCGCGAGAAAGCGGCCTTGCAGGTAGATACCTTCCGCCAGATGTCGGAGATCCGTGCTGCCGAGCGTGCCGCACGCTTACGTGAAAGCGAACGTGCGCGTGCCGACCGGGAGTTGCGCAAAATTGCCGAGCGCACCCGACGTGAGGAACTCAATGCGGAGAAGCGACGCCGTCAGGCCGAGGAGACCCAGCGGCGGCGCAACGCAGCCCGTGCGGTAACCTCCATACGTCGTCAGGCAGCTTTCGAGGATTCCGTATATGGCAGCAAACGCCGTGCGGCCATCAATCGCATCCAATATTCCAAGGCCCCGTCGTGGCGAAACCTCCCGATGGCCGGTATGCTCAACGCCTACATGGCCTATAATTTCCTGCGCACGCAGTTCACGGAGGCCGTCGAGTATTCCAACATCATGCAATCGGCACACTCGATTCTCCGGGTTGCCGATTCCGACCTGGCGACCTTCGAGGGGCGTTTCGACCGGATGGCCCGGTACGTGCGCCGCATCGGCGTCGAGACCAAGTTCACGGCCATCGAGGTGGCGGGTGCGGTGAAATTCCTCAGTATGGCCGGTATGGGTATCGAGACCATCAACGAATCGATCCGCCCGATTACGAACCTTGCGCTCATCGGGGACAACGACATCTCGCAGATCGCCGACCTTGCCACCAACATCCAGACGGGCTACAACATCAAGAACACCAGCATGGGCTCGGTAGCCGACATCCTGGCCTCTACCGTCTCGCGTTCCAACGTGAACATCATCGAGATGGCCGAGTCTTTCAAGATGGCAGCCGGTTACCTGCGTCTGTCGGGAGTTGATTTCACGGAAGCATCCGCCGCCATCGGCGTACTCGGCAATATGGGTATCAAGGGAACGATGGCCGGTACGGCTTTGCGAGCTATGGCCACCCGTTTCGCCAAGCCTACCAAAGAGGCACGGGAGGCGTTGGACCGTCTGGGAGTGAAGTTCACGCGCATGGAGGACATCTACGGCAAGCAGGTGGAGAAGCTGCGTCCGTTGGCCGACATCTTCGAGGACCTGAACAAGAAAGGGGCGACGATGGCCGACATGCAGACCATCTTCGGTAAAATCGGAGGTAACGCCGCCATGATGTTCGTCAGCAACTACGGGCAGCTTCGGACACTTGCTTCCCAGAACCGGGCATCGCAGGGCATCTCCTCCGAACTGGCACAGGTGAAGCAGGATACGACCAAGGGTTTGTGGTACCAGATGACCTCCCAGCTCACGGAATCCTTCATGCAAGGGTACGAACTCGTCGAGCCGGTCATCCGGAGCACACTGAAAGACTTCCTTGCGAAATTCAATTCCCGCGAGTTCGCCCGAGGGCTTGCCTCCATCGGACAGGGCGTCATGAGCCTGCTCACTGTGCTGGGAAACTTCGCTTCGTGGATGACCCGTAACTTTTACTGGATCGAGCCGCTTCTGTTCATGGGCTTTGTCGCCATGCGGCTGTTCAAACTCGCCGGAGCCCTGACCAATGTCGGTGTCGCGGTCGGCTTTATCGGCAAACAGGCCGCAGGCAACTCCGTCGTCGAGCTGGTTTCCGGTCTGACCGGCCTGACCAGTGCCCAAGGCATCAAAGCATTGTCTTTCGCCAACAAGCGGGCTCTTGTCACGGCCTTGCAGGCAGCCGGAGTCAGCGGCAAGGGTGCAATGGGGCGTGCCTTGCTACAAGGTGGAGCCGGTTCTTTCGCCGCCCGTGCCGGATTCTCCTCGCTGTTCTCCTCGCAGGTCGCTACGGGTGGCGGTCTGGTCGGTGCTGTCGGTTCCCTGAGTGCCATCGGTACGACCGCCGTAGCTGCAACGGCCGGTATCGCCGCATTGGTGGGTGCGTTGGGCTGGGTCGCCTACAAGACATGGCAAATCAAGAAAGCCAAGGACGCCGTACTGGAAGACATTACCGCCAACGAGAAATACCGCTATCCGGTTATCGAAGACCTGTATGCCGCCTTGCACAAAACCTACCAGCAGGCCATCGACACCAAAAAGGCGGTGGACGACCTGACTACCGGCAAGACCATCAAGGAGAGCAGCGGGCATAAAATCGGAGCCTTTACCAAAAACTGGTGGGCCGGTATGGCCGGGAGCTTCGCTGTCGGTGCATCGGAAGGAATGATTACGATTAACGACGTGTACAGTCCGGAAGATGCCCGTCAGGACGACAGTCGGGAGGCTATCACAGCCATTGCCCGCCGTGACAGCCAGTCGCGTCTGAATGCCGCCTACGCCGAATTCGGAAAGATGTCCGACCCGTTAGATGTCCGTGCCTTTATCGAAAACATCGCCCTCAAATACGGGCAACAGGCGGTAACGGCGGCAGAAGCCGCAAAGAAACTCGGACTGGACAAACCTTTCTGGTTCGAGCGTGACGGCAAGGTTACTTACAGCAATGTTCTCGGTGATTTGCCAGAGGTGGCTGCGGCCTATACGCCCACCTATGCCGCCTACCAGAACAACACCACCGTGAAACACATCACCACGGCGGCACAAGGTTATCTCGATGCCATCGAGAGCATGGCGGGCGCCCGTGCCCTGATCGAGAAGTCGGGATTCGACTACGGCGAGCTGACCCGTGGCGGCTTTACGCAGAACAAAGACGGGCTATGGGTGCAGAAGGCTTTGAACGCGCAGGCTACCGACAAGGAGCGTCAGGAGATGCTGGCCGGCCGGCAGCGCGTGCACCACTTGTTGGTAAACCTTTCCGGCACCCTGCGCCAGGTATTTGGCGGTTCCTCTGAGGCTACGGAAAACATCCTCCGCAAGGCCGGCTTCTCGGCTGCGCTCTACGCCAACGAGCCGGACTCGAACGACACCTCCCCGTTCAATGCCAACCGCATCACGGGTGTTTCCGGAGATGACGACGGCGGGGCGGGCGGCAACTACTCCGGTACGGGGCGGCTGTCTTCGGCGGCTCCCAAGCAGGTCATCGTCAACATCACCAACCTGATGAGCGTGGAGACCATCGACCTGCTGAAATCGCCCGAGGGCCAGACTGCCGAGATCCAGCACTTCAAGGAACAGATGGCGCAGGCCCTTATCGACGTAGTGCATGACTTCGATGCCTCGTGGAACGGTTAATTAACGAAAAGACAACGACATGAAGAACCTATTCGGCAGCAGATTGCTCAATATCGGTGCCTCGACGCTTCTGAGCGGAGGCATCCTTTCGCACGGCGGACTGGGCGGCTATATCAGCGATGCCGCCCGCCGTGCCATCGGTCTGGGACTTGCGGAGTTTCAGGACGGTGCCGTGCATTACTTCTCCAAGAACAGCGACATCCTGAAACGTGCCGTCATCCAGTTCGTTTGCCAGACGGGCTACGGTATGCTCCGCTCTTATCCCCGCTATATCAAATACTGGGAACAGAAAGAACGGGACAAATACCTCGAAACCCAGTCGCAGAGTGCCATCGTCAACAAGTCGGGACAATACTACCAGCTCATCAAGGAGCAGCAGGCTGTCGCCGAGAAGAAGAACTACACCGACAGCATCGTGGGTCGCACGGTGGCAGACTACATCGAATTGAAAATCAGCGGTGAGGGAACCTATTACGACAAGGAAAGCGGCAAGGTGGAGCCCAACAGCAAATACGGGCTGATCACTTTCGTCGATTTGGGTCCGCAGGTACAGCTCTCCTCGAAAAACAACATCGTACTGACCACGGTGCAGGGCCGCGACTACACCCGCAAGGAGTTCATTTCGGGCGGCGATCTGGAATTTACCGTAAACGGTCGGATAACCAGCAAATATCCCGACGTGTACCCGGAGGCCGAGCTGTCGAAGTTCTTGAAAATCGTCCAGTACAAAGGTGTCATCGACTGCGACAACACCATCCTGCGGCAGTTGAAAATCTCGCAGCTTATCATTCTGGGTTACTCGCTTCCAACCGCCGAATACAGGAATGTTCAGCCCTATACCTTACAGTGTGTGGCTGTCGAACCGTCCGAGGCGGTAGAGCTGATTTCCAAAGATGCGGAGGTGGTGGACGAGGCCATCGAACATACGAACAAATGGATCAAGTGGGTACGGTTCGGCACTGATGTCATCGAACCGACCTCCATACTAAAACTGAACAACCTATGGCTGTAGCACCGCTTGACGTACTATGCTGCCGGATTACCATCGGCGATCCCGACCCGGGTAACCCGATGGCGATACAGAACCCTGTCACACTCACGGAGGTGCAGGAGGTCGAAATCGTCGAAACCTACAAGAAGCTCATCGGCACGGCGACCATCCGCTTTCCCAAAGGGACCGTTTTCCGTTCCACCATCGTCGGAACTGCCACCCTCGAAGGCAAGGATGCCAGCCGGATAACCACCGAGGTCATGCAGGACGGCGTGGTCATCGAGAAACGTTCCAGTTACTCGGCGATGGACGCCACGACCTTCAAAATCGGGCAACGGGTGCGTATCCGTTTGGGGTATAACGGGATGTTACGCACGATGTTCGACGGGTACATCACTGGCTATAACACCGAGAGCAGCTTCGAACTGAAATGCGAAAATATGGCCTACAAACTCAAGCTGAAACAGGCGCCCAAGTTCGAGACGCCGGCATCGGGCACGAGCGTGAATGATGTGATGGAGGGCAAGTACAACATTCTGAAAGATACCGGGTTCAAACTGCACTCCGAGACCAAACGGTTCGACATCCAGATCGGAAAAATTAAAATCACCGACAACTTCACCGTGGCCGACATCCTCTCGGCGTGGAGCCGCTACCGCATTTACTGCTTTCTGAAATACGACGAGAACAGTCCCGACCAGATGCCTGCCATCGCCATCGGCCGCCCGTATTCATCGTCCAAGAGCCAGCCCCGGTTTCCGGAAGACACGTCGTCCGGCCCTTTCCGCATACGCTTCGACACGCACGTGGCATCGTCGGACTTGAAAGTGCTCAAAACAGACCCGAAATTCCTTGCCGTGCAGGCCAAGGCATTGGGCTCGGATGAGAAATTCTTCGAGGTGACGGTGCGCCTGAACCCCGACTATGACCCGAATACTCCCGGCAGCAAGGAGTTCCAGACCGTGAACGCCACGCAAATTAGCAAAAAGACGCACAAGGTCACGGGCAACACCACGGCCAGCGGCGCACAGACCCGCACGAAAGCCGATCTCTCAACCTACACCGTCGTGCCCTACATGTCGCCGAACATGAAAATCAACTCCGACAAGCTCGTCGAAGAGGCCATCGAATACTTCCGCAGCTACAACCTGAACGGCATCAGCGGTTCGGTGACGCTCTTCGGGGATTTCGGGTTATATCCGGCTTGCCAGGTGGAACTCACCGATGACCGGAACCCTGCTAAGAACGGCACCTACATCGTCGAGGAGGTTACGACTACCTTCGGGACGGGAGGCTACCGGCAGAAAATCACGATACCGCATAAAATCAAAGGAACAAGCAATACTTACGGTACCCGGAAATAAATCGCAGGCAGGGTTGGAGTTCGGAATAATTTTTCAATCAGTCCACTCTGTTGCATCTCCGCTGTCGGGAGGTAGTGCAGCTGCGGCGGGTCGATCAGGGCGATGCCGTCGGCGAGCGAGAGAGCGATGTCGAGTTCGTGAGTCGAGAAGAGGATGCACTTGCCCTCCTCGTGCGCCAGCCGGGCCAGCAGCGAGCAGAGCTCGTAGCGGTTCGGCAGGTCGAGGAACGAGGTGGGCTCGTCCAGCAGGATAACGGGCGTGGACTGCGCCAGTGCGCGGGCGATCATCACTCGCTGGCACTCGCCGTCGGACATCTTGTCCATCGTGCGGCTGGCATACGCTTCCATTCCCACCGAGGCGAGCGAGTGCATCACGATTTCCCTGTCTTGGGGTTGTATGCGGCCTATCCAGTTCGTGTAGGGCGCGCGACCGGCAGCCACAACATCCTCGCACCTCATGTTGGCGATGCGTGTGCGTCCGGTGGTGACGAATGCCAGTTTTCTTGCCATTTCCGGGGCTTTCATACCGGCAACCGGATGCCCGTCGAGCAGGATTCCGCCGCAATAACGGCGGTTCAGTCCGGCTATGGCGCGCAGCAGCGTCGATTTGCCCGTGCCGTTGCGTCCTATGAGTGCCGTCAGTTCGCCTTTCGGAATATCGGCTTCCACCCCGCAGAGCAGGGAGCGTTCGTCGTAGCCGATGGAAAAATCATGCAATCGTATCATGACGTCAAGGATTTGTTGCGCAACACCACCCATACGACAATGGGGATTCCCAATAGTGCGGTAATGGCATTTACAGGCAGAGTGAACAGTTTGGAAACGAGGTCGCACAGCAGCAGGACGGAAGCTCCGGTCAATATCGTTCCGGGAAGCAATATACGGTGGTCGCTGTCGTCGAACAGCATACGGGTGACGTGAGGCATGGCCAGTCCGATGAAACCTATCGGACCGCAGAAAGCCGTCACCGTGCCTGCCAGCAGCGTGGTCGAGAGAAACAGCAGGCCGCGCGAACGGCGGATATTCAGCCCCATCGTCACGGCATACTCCTCGCCGAAGAGCAGGAGGTTGAGCGGCTTGATCGTCCATACGGCCAGCAGCAGCCCGACGATGACCGACGGCACGAGGACTGCGAGCTGCTGAGCCGTCACATCGCCGAGCGATCCCATCGTCCAGATGACGAATGCTTTCAGCGCCTCCTCTTTGCTCAGGTATTGCAATATCTGCACGACGGCGCCGACGCCCGACGAAAACATCATACCGAGTATGAGGATGACCATGATATCCTTTATCCGATGTCCTACGGCGGCGATTACGAGCAACACGGTAGCAGACCCTATCCATGCGGCGGTGGCAATACCTATCGACGAACCGACACCGGCAAGTACCACGAGCGCCACGCCGAGGCTTGCGCCCGAGCTGATGCCCAGCACGTAGGGGCCGGCCAGCGGATTGCGGAACAGGGTCTGCATTTGTAATCCGCTGACCGAAAGCGCCGCACCGGCCAGCAGAGCCACAACCGCCTTTATCAGCCGTAT
>OLFY01000542.1_pt1 | contig 57498 bp, 73 predicted proteins | sample 1605611 | NCBI WGS metagenome assembly OLFY01 (sample SAMEA3888923, study PRJEB22519) | human gut metagenome | biome: human gut; feature: human-associated habitat; material: faeces | place: Denmark | collected 2011 | reverse complement strand
AAAGCTATGGGGAATGTAACCGACTCATTACTTTTGCTTCTTACCCACTGTCTAACGACAAATAGCGGCATAAACAAACCTACTGATATTAACATCGCAGCCAAACGTAACTTGTTGCCCATCGGTCTGCGAAGTTACCCAGCCGATGACACCAGCTCCTGGGCTACCCACGTCATCAATTGCCAGCACAGCTAATACGGTATCTGCTGTAATAGGCAACACGCAGGAGACGAGGCCGGGAGCTGTGAAATATCCAAATCCCCACTGTATAATGTGGCTCCCAAAATAGGACCCAAAACAGATATAGCCATTCGGCCCGGACTGGTATCTGGCACCGCTGGCAGTCAGTACCTTACCAATCAGCTTAGCAAGCAAGCTGTCTGAGCTGAGCGTAGTAACCAAGCTGCCAAGGGCTGTACTTGCCAATGTGTTAACAACGCCATTGTTCCAATCCGTAATCTGGGCGACTTCCGTTTCCGGATGGATGGTATCATATGCCTTATTAGTCTTATTCCAATGATGCAGGATGCCTTTTAAGATACTCATATATTAATCCCTCCTAATGTAATTCTAGCCATAATGTGTTATTTTCTGTCGGCTCATTTCCGCCGACGTACAAGTCTTCCGTCGGCACCTCAATCCACGTTTCCGAGCCGGCAGAAGGCTCGATGCTGACCGTGATGCCGTTATTAACGGCTTGGTATATCCCGTCACTTGTGACGGGATTACTACTGCCGCTTGTTGGCGTCGTGTCGAATGTCAGCTTATCTTGCTTATCGTTGATAAGCGCCTTAATTTTGGTAATGACATAACGCAGCCCTGCTGCGTCTAAAAATTTAGCCGCCATAACAGCCACCGCCTAAGCAAAGCACGTATCGATATCCGTCTCGCTAAGGGCGCTGTACACAACGACGGATGCGGCGTCCTGCGGAGTGTAGCCAAGAGCCGACGTAACATTAGCCTTGGTCAGCGAGATTACACCAGACGATACGGCAATGTTACTGCCAATCTTAACCCCGCCCATGACGCTTGCCGTTGCTATCGGCAGCGTGTAGTTACTGAGACTCGCTAACTTGGCCTTTTCCGAATTAGTGTAGTCATTGGTGCTGAGGCTCTTGCCACTAACAGCCTTGACATAAGTCGTGGAGATGGTGTTTCCGTCCCCGTCGCGTACGGCCTTATCTGCGGTACTGACGGCATCATTGATTAAGATGTACGACGTGCCGGACCAACGATAGACGTCATTATCTGCGCTCCCGATGTCAACGTACATTGTGTTAGTTGCACCGGTCATAGCCGTCGTACGAGACGAGTCAGCGTAGAATTTCCCTCCGCTGTAATAACCTTCCAGCACCTGGCCAATGTCGCCAGGGATGTACGCGGATGGAATTTTGAGGTCCGGGCCAAGCGGAGCAACGCCATTGGCTGCGCCGATGAGCGACGTAGCAACTCGCGGCGTACTGTCCACGGCGTTAATTGTAATATTTTTTGTGCCGTCGAACGGCACGCCGTTAATGGTTCGGGCCGTGGTCAGCTTGGCAGATGTGTCAGATTCTACGGCAGACTGAGCCTTACTATTGATACCCAGATATTTTGTTTGGGCGTCAGTCTGTTTAAGGTATAAGCCCGCCGCATCCTGCTTGCTTAACTTGTCATCGTCCGTGATGGTAATGTTGGCGGTGTTAAGTGCTACACCATTAATCCGGACTCCCTGCGGTACATACTTATTACTATAGGCTGTATCCAACTTGGTCTTAAAATATTTAAGCCCGTCCAGGTCTAAAAATTTAGTTGCCATGTTAACCTCCTAAAAAATACTGTCAATGTCCATAGTTAGGATGACGTCGGATATGCCATCCTTCCCCGCAGGGCCAGGGGGCCCGGCAGGCCCAGGAGCACCTTGTTCGCCTTTTGGCCCCCGGATATCTACCGGCTCCGGGTTATCCCGGTTACCGTCATTAGTCCATGTTAGGATACCGTCGGTAATGTGAGGCGTGTACACCGTCCCTCTTCCGACGGTCGCACCTACGCCAACTGTTAGATTGTTGCCGGTAGACAGCCTCGCCGATACTGACGGCGAGAGAACCGTTAGTACTGCTCTTACTGTCTCCATGGCCACCTCCTACCGCGTCACATCCGGTAGCAAGTGGAACTTGCCCGGTCCGATAGTCTGATGCGTACCGTCAGCCAGTACCAGTTGTACGTCCCAGACGTAGTCGCCGTATTCCAGGCCCTGCGTCTTGTCATGGGTCAGGTCGACTACGGCGCCGTCCATCTCTACTTGCAAGATATAATCGGTAGCATCGTAGGACCGCTTGACGGAAAACACCCCCGTAAAGCCTTCGAGCGGCTCCCCGTCAGGCGTCTCAGGCTGCACCGAAAAACTATCATCGTCGCCGCGGATGTAGTATATATCAAGCTCCTTAATCTTGAGCACTCTACCACCTCTAATCTAACAACTCTACCCACATCCCACGGTCAGACATGGATGCGGGCTTATTGGCCGTTGTCGTTACCATGAGTATGTTTTCATGCGCGGACTCGTCGCTGCTATGGGCAACGGTTAAAAACCCGTTAGGGTTGATTGTCGCCGAGACTTGGCCCGTGTTGCTCATCGTAAATTGCAGCTGAAATTCCTGCTGGACGACGGTACTACCGCCTTCCGCGGGCATATAGTCCGGATTGTCATCGACTAAGGCTACATACATAACCTCGCCGACATCCGGATCAGTCGCAAAAAGGCCCATCTCGGTAATCTTGAATCCTGTCTTGACGCCACTATTGCTAATAGTAAGCTCCAGTGTTACGGTGTTACCGCTCTGTTCAATCTTGTTGATGCCCAGCGTCATTTCTTCTTTGAGCAGGCCCGTTGCGCTGCTGAGTTCCCCGGTACGCGTACCGGAACCAATAGCTACCCGCGTAAATTTAAGCGACGTCAGGCCTGCATTAATCTTGGCTTGCAGTGTTGCGCCGACGTCCGTCATCGTGATCTTACTCCAATTCGCCATGCACTTTTACCTCCCTATACATACCCACGCCGGCGACGATGTGGATTGTCTTCTGAGCAATCAGCGTCCGTTTAAGGTCAAACGTTATACTTGTTTTTCGTACCAAGCTCATGTTAGCCCCGAACTTAAGCACCCCGGCGCAGCGGCGGATAAACTGTACATAATCCAGCCAGGACCGGGCATTTTTGTACGCATGGATCATGCGTACCATTCTGTCAAGGCTCTCCGTGCCAGGAAGCGGCGCCGTAATGAGTGTAACCCTAAAATGATAAGGTATCCCGTCGTACTCCGGCCACTCCTGTACTAATGCTGACTCGTACACCGTCGAGACAGCTTGCTGTACAGCCCATCGCGTACCCTTGAATCGATGCAGCAAAAACGACTCCTTGACCTGTTGCCGCTTAACGGACAGCGCCGCCGAACTGTCATACTCATCAACGTGCATCTGCTCTGCTAAGTGGTCGATAAGCTCATTGCCCAGTGTATCGATGGCCGGGTATATCAATAGTAAGTCCGGATTAATCGCGGACAGCTCAACGTCTACGACTCTAGCAAGGTCCGGGATGGGGGCGAGGTCAATAGACGCCGGCAGGTTATCAGCAATCTTATAGTCCTGGTCCGTCATCACTCGTCCTCACTCCCTCCGAGTATGACACTAATACCGGCGTTATCCTGGGCAACTTGCCCACTTGTCAGTTCCCAGAATACCGGAGACTTGACATCAACCCGCTTAACGCCTGGGACGGCCATGACGTCAGCAATAAGCCGCGATGGGTTGATGTCCCTGCCAATCTGGGACCGTTGCCACAGACGATACGTATCAACGGCGGCCAGTACTGCGGCCCTAACCGTCGATTCTGACGTTCCGACGTCGGCATAGTAGGTAAGATTAATGTCATACGGCACCGCTTCCGGGGCTACGACCGTAACCTTATCCGTCAGCGGTCGTACCTTATCTGCGGACACAATCGCGCTTACGGCGTCGAGTAACTCTTGCTCCGGCAATTTCCCGCCCTCAAGCAGCGGCCGTATCTCTACCTCCCCCGCGCTGGGACTATTAACAGCAACGTCAATGATGCTACTGTTAGCGGACTTAGCCCAGTAAGTATACGCGCCGACCGGCCCCGCCACGGAAAAGCGTTCTGGGGCCTCGTGGATGCGCTCCCGATAGTCGGCGTCATCCTCTGCATCCGCGCCGCCTGCGCTGGCCGTCGTGTTGACGATAGTCGCAACGTAGGCGATTGGGTCCACGATGCTCTTGATTTCGCCTGGCAGAAATCCATTGCCGGCATCGCCCTCAGTCTGACAAGTCGCCTTAGCCGATACGGTCAGCTGGCCACTCAACACGACCGCATCATCGTCGACCGCAAAATACAGGCCGCCTGGACTTGCAACGCGCGTCCCGGCAGGGATGATAGTCTCCTGATTACGCGGCGCCGACAACGTAATGAGTAGCGTTGTCGTGGCTGCCGATGCCGGGATGCGGTCCGTGTCGGAAAACGCGCCCAGCTGGTCGAGATTGTCGCCAGTTGCGTACTTCAGTAGATTTTGTTTACCGATATAATTCTGATTGTTCAACAATCGGATAATAGCCTCGGAGACGACCAACAGAAACAATCTTACCGGGTCCCCTTGGGCCAGTGACCGCCCTGTAATCGTGGTATAATCGTTGAATACTGCCGCCTTGACCTTCTCGGCGTCGGCATCGACAAACTCGATATCGGGCAGGCTTGTTAACTTCATAGGGTAATCACCACCTTAGGAACGACTTTGCCGGATACATCCCCGGTAAAGTCAATACGCTCAATCGATACGCGCGGTTCATAGCGCTTGATGGCCTGGAAAATGTCATTGGTAAGTCTTGCCTTAGCCAAGTTGATGGGTAAGTCGATAACGGTACCGTCCAGGCCAAATTCACGATCCAATGGGATCGTGCCTTTTTGCGTTGCCAGAATAGTACGGACGTTCTGGATGATTTCTTCCGCCTCTGTTTTGGGCGATATGTTGATTGCAGTTGGGTCCTTCGGAGTAACTTCATATATCTTCATAGGATACTCCTCCCCAGAATAGTCGTAATCTTGTTATACTTCTTGCCCATCTTGTTGAGTTCCGACTCTTCATCGGTATTGGCCGTGTCGTACTCCTTAAGTGTTACATTGGCCGTTATGGCGACTATCTCGCCATAAGCGTCATAGATAGCATCGGCTTCGTCGACGCTCTCCACATACCAATAATTCTGCGATACCGGTTCACCGCCAATGATTAGCGGGCAAACTATTCCGTTGTCGCGCATCTCGCGCAGCCGGGCCAGCTGCCGTTTTGGATTGGCGTTGTACTCAGACATCAAATGGAGTTTAAACGATACCTGCTCCTGCCCAGGACCGACGAACTGCGGCACAGGCTTTTTAAGGATCGTATCGTGCACCTGCCACCGTGCGCTGCCAGTGCGCTCGACCTCATCCGGAGTTACTAAGTACCGCTCAGCCACGCCGAATATGACAGCGCCTAAATATCCTATATACATGCTGTCACCTCCTGCTACACGATTACTGATACATGCGTATGATAGTCGTTACTACATACACGATAAGTATTAAGACATTAAGCTTAATCAGCCGCTTGTTAGTGGCCGTCAATCGTTCTGCCTCGTCGATGATGCGCTGGGCCTCTTCGACTTTATCCATCCGCGCACCTCCTACTGCGGCTTGCCGGTACTGCCGCCGCCAGACGTTACCCCGCCATGCGTATGCTTGACCAGCGATACACCGTTAACCACGACATCCCCGGCACCGGAGTTAATAGCCAGCTTACCGCAGTTAATTACCAAGTCTTCCGGCACGTTCAGCACCCGGGAACCGCCGCCTGGCGGAGTGTCTACGGTACTATAGATAGTACCCAGCACATAGCCGGCACCGCTGCCCTTGCCGCCGCTGTCAGGCAGATACAAGCACAGCACCTGGTCATCGACGGCAGGCATCCAATAGTCCTTGGTAAGCTTACTACCGCGCATCAGGACCTTGAGCGGCGCGGATACCATGTCATCGCGGTCCGGGAATGTTACTCGTACCGAGGCATCAGCCGCGTCTACCGACGATACACGGCCTACCCGGATGCACCGAGATAGTGCCTTATAGGCGTTAGTATCCATTTAAGCACCTCCTAATCTCGATGCTGGTGGTAAAACCATTACCAATATCATGCTTGACCTGCGTCACAAGGTACTTGCCCGCGAACAGCCCAAAGCCTATCAGTTCGACGACTTCCCCGGCGCATAACATCGGCTGGCCCTCAAAACTATAACTGCCCGTGACTTCGTCCCGGTTTTTCTCTCGCAGTTTTTTCTTGGCCAGGCGTTCCGCTTCCGCTTGCGACTCGACCTGCTGGCGGAGCTCAAGCGTAGCGCCTTCGGGCTTATTAGGGTCCGTGAAGCTCGCCTCGATAACAGTCTTGTCCTTGTCCTTGGCGTACTTGACATGACACGATCGATATACATCCCGAATTTTGGACTTGAATGAATAACCGGTACTGGTCAAAATCCTTGCCGGCTCAGGCTCATCGGAATCCGACTCCGTCACGTCGATGACGACCTCGGTACCTGGATGGTATATCTCGATTACCGGTTCGGCCGCCTCGTATTTGGCCTCGTCAAATACGATGATGGTATCCGTCGTAACCTTCAAGGCAAATCCAGCGTCATCGCATATTTTCTTGAGTACATCCAAGTCCGATTCATCAGATTGTTCCAACTTGTCGATATTCGGATTGTCAGAACAATCCCAGAACAGTTTCATACCGTTTTGCCAGGCAATATCATTGGCGGCCTTCCACACGGAGATATTTTCCCAGGTGTGTGACCTCAACGTACTGCGTAAGGTGCTATCGTCGCCAATGGTAATGGCCACGGCCTTAATGGTAACGACATCCGGCGCACTGGTCAGCTCGATCTCGTCGACCTCAAACTGGCCCAGTACTACATTGGACTCACCATCATAGAGCCCTTGCCAGTTGTAAGTACACAAGGTAACATCGAGCGTAGCGCCCTTAGTCGGCATCCAGTCGGATTGCCACAGCCCTGCCTTATCTTCCAGCGTTAGCGATATGTCGTCTACTTGCCCGGATAGATTATCGGTATAACTGGCATTGATTAGGTACTCCGCCAGAGCCTCGGAAATGTCCTTGCTATTGTAAGTTACTTGTAACCAAGCTCTACGCCCTAAATGCTGTTGTGCCTCAACGCCTCCCATGGCTTGCGCTTCCAGCCGATTGACATTAGCCTGTATCTTTTGCAGCAAAGACATTTACTCACCTCTTCCACGGCGGCAGTACGCTAGATCCAGCCGTCAATATTTCCGGACAGACAAGTTCCACGCCTGCCGGGAAGACAACGACATCACGATAAGCCTGATTAGCCTCAAGTAGGACCTTGACATGTTTCTCCGTGCCGTAGACTCGATAAGATATCAAGTCCCACATATCACCCTGCATCGTGCTGTACACGCTATTCATAGCTCAACCGCCTCCGTTCAGACGACCAGCGCCGCATCAGGTTTTCAAACTCACGCATTTTTTGGTCCATCATCCGCGATATATCCTGTTCCGTATTTGGCCCGCCGCCCTGGACGTTAATCGTCGGCGCAAACGATATCTGCGCCGGTCCGCTTGCCGGCGACGGCGACGGAACACTTGCCATAGCCGGCATGCTAGGACTAATGCCCAACATCTGCCCTGCCTTAGCCCAGAGATTATACGCATTGGCGTCATGGGTAATCGGTACGATGACTTCCGGATAGCCCGCTTCTGCTACCCAGGTCAGATAGGGATGATTAAATACACCACCGCGGGCGGACTGGCCAGCTGCTGCGGCCGCCTCGCCATCGCCGCCTTTGACAAAATTAACGACGGCATCGATGGGATGTGCGAAGGTCTCCTTGAGGCCCTCCCACTTGTCGATGCACCACTGGACGCCAGAAGATACGGTATCGATGATGCTGGAAAATGCGCTCTGTACCGTGCTAACGGCGGTATTCCATACGCTTTCTATGGTGCTGAGAATCGCCTCGAAAATCAAGACGATGAACGCATACGCCGACGAAGCGGCGCTTGTAATGAATTCCCACGCAGCCGCTGCCGCCTCAGAGATTGCACTCCAGGCAGTCGATACCGCGGAGCAAATAGCATCCCACGCGGCGATACAAGCGGCGCGGAATCCCTCGTTAGTGTTCCACAGGTACACAAGTACCGCGATTACCGCGATAATAGCCATAACAATGAGTATAAATGGATTCATCGCCATGATTGCGTTCAAGGCCATTTGAGCCGCTGCGGCAATCTTAGCGCCCGCAGCGTAGGCACGTTGAGCTATACCGGCTGCAATCGTCGCCGCCGTCGAGGACTTAGTCGCCGCGGTCGCCGCCGTATTAGCTCCAGTTAACAGATTGACCGTTGCTACCATGTACTTGTAGTATGCAACGGCTGTCCGTATCGTCAGCGCCGCCATAGTCAACCCTAACAGCGCTCCAATAGCTACCATGATAACCTGGGCCAGTGTCTGATGCTCGGCCACAAACGACGCAACGGCGCCCGTAGCACTAGCAACCGCGCTCAGTACCGAGGTTATCGCCGGCAATAATATACTGCCTACGTTGACCGCCAACGATACCAAGTTGTTTTTGGCTAACTGTAATTGGTTAGCCGTCGTCCCGGCACGGGCTTGATATTCGGCCTCCATAGATCCCGCATATTGCGCAGAGTCTCCGACCTTGCCGAAGTTATCCTTAAGATTATCCAGCTGAGTTAGAAGTGGCGCAATGGCGTTAATGGACTCCTTGCCGAACAAATCAGTCATAACCGCCGCCTGCATTTCTGCCGGCAACTGCTTGATGCGGGATAAGACGTCTATGATAGTGCCCTGGGCATCGGTCTGCATCCGCTTGGCAACGTCTTCCGCGGATAGCCCTAATTGCATAAATGCCGCTACCTGCGACTTAGTCGCGCCTGCACCGGCTACAAGACCCAAGGCCATATTTTTTACGCCGGTCGCCGCTACAGACGACTCGACGCCTACCGACGCCATGGACGCGCCAATAGCCGCAATTTGCGATGCGCTAATACCTGCGACCTGACCTAACGGACCTACTCGCGTAACAATGTCAGAGATAGCATCACTACTGGCAGCCGTCGTGTTGGACAGGTAGTTGACCTGGTCCGCCAGCTGGACGACCTGGCCTTGGTTCATCCCGAAGGCTGTACGCCACTTAGCCATCATTTCGCCCGCTTGGTCAGCGGAAACGTCAAATGCGACGCCCATCTTGATGGCGTCAACGGCGAATTCCTTGAGGTCGCCTCTTGCAATCCCGGCCTGACCACCGGCGGCAACGATTTGCGCGATACCGTCCGCAGCCATAGGCATTTCCTGCGACATCTTAAGGATGTCATCGCCCATTTGTTTAAACTGTTCGGGCGTATCAAAATCGACCGTTTTACGGACGTCAGCCATCGCAGATTCAAATTTCATGGCCTCATTAGCGGCGATGCCCAGCGGCACCGCAATAGCCGCTGCAAACATAGCCCCGGACTTGAGATTTCCGACGGCTTGAGACAAGTTAGCGGACGCCTGCTGCTTAGCTGCAACACGGCCCATAGTGGCCTCGTATTCCTTGGCCGCCTGATTTTTTTTGGCCTGCACCTGTAACATTGACAGCTCTGTATCATACTCGACATAACCCTTGCTGCCCTGCTGCTTAGCCGCAGCCTTTTGCAGTGCTCCCATTTCGCGGTTTGCGGCGCGAATCTGGGACTGCATCTGCTTAGTCTGGGCAATCGCCCGGGACATGGAGCTCCCGACGCTGCCGTCAAGCTGTCCCTTAATGGCGATAGCCATTTCCAACACTCGATTAGCCATGACGGCCTCCCTTCCCGGTGCTACTGATTGCCTTGTTGTACGTCTGGATCTCGTCGGCGATTATCCGCCGCCAATCCATCAGGTCGCTAATTGGTAAGCTCAGGAAAAAATTAATCGGCGTACGCGAGAAATGCGATAGCCTTAGTATGTCTAACCGCAATCGGTCGCCAGTTAATCCGTGCGGTCCTGCGAGCCCGAACCTAATAAAAAACCCTGAGTCTTAATCATGACCGCGGTAAAGTCCCGCGCCGAAAGTGCCAGGATATCATCGTACTTGACATCAGCGGCAATAGCGGCCACATGCGCCTGGTACACCTGGGACAGGGACGGTACGACCATGCCGGCGTCCTCTTTCTTCGCTGCCTTTTCACAGTTCAAAAGCGTATATCCCGTGATTTTGTCAAAATCTAATACCAATGTTTTCTTGCCATCCGGCAAAGCCCGGGACAATTCAACGACCCAATCGGACGGCACCGCCATAGCTTTTTCAGGCGTCTCTACGACGGTAGTTTCTACCACGTTATCTTCTTTTTTCATTTAGCCTCCTAGATTCCTAACGCTTTTCTAATCTGCTGTGTGAGATCCTCGCCGCCAGCGATGAACTTATTAGCATACTTATCGACTTCGAGGATCGTCTTGCCATTGACCTCGTACTTGATGTACGTCGTTTCAATGGTGTTGTCAGAATCGACGGTGCTGGCAGGCTCCCAAGAGCCGCCCGACATCGCCTTAGATCGACCGCGGATAACGACACGGATAGTGTCGATAATGTACTTATTAGCGGCACTGTCCCAATACTGATTGGCACCGCGTGCTTCCAGGGCAACGGCCTGGCCACCGACTAACTTAAGATTCCATTCACTGTTGATATTATGCGAGATTTTAGTCTCCATTGATTCAAACTGGCCAAGTACCGGCGCCTCGATTTCGCCGCCTACCCCTACGCCTTTGACGGTCTGTGTAATCGACTTAAAATCAGGCAACTCCAGCTTAGCTACGCCGTATAACGTACTTCCAGACTCGTCATACAGTCGGAAATCGTTAAGCACTTCAGGCATTTTATTGATTGCCATATATGCTCACCTCCTTATTGGAATAACGCCGCAAATGCAGATGTATCATACTCGGAGATCGTATCGATCTCCTGCATGGGAACTGGCGGCGTCCGTTTTTTATGGAAGCGGAAAATGCCGGCCGCAAGGTCCGTTGTTGGGTTTTCCTCTTCCAGGAATTCGATGCTACCGTCCAGGATATATTCGCGCGATACAAGGCCATTCAGCCGGATGCGCTCAGAATCAAGAATCGTCTTGATATTACGCGGCTTGCCCGGCTTATCAAGGCGACTCCAATAGGTTAAAACAAAAACGGTATCATCCCAGTCAAACATGCGACGAACGCAAAGAAATACGTCTTTGGGGTCCGTCGTACCAGGATAGGCGCCGGTATAGTTCCCCCACAGTACCCATCCTGCCGGCGACGTAATCGCCGTAACAATGCCCTGACTGTTAAGCAGGTTAGCCCGCGTAAGGTCCAGTGTAACCTCAGTGCCATCCTTGAGGCATAAGCCGGTAATCGGCAGCGTCTTGTTAGACGGCGACTCATACGGTACATCGTCATTGGCGGCATCCGTCTGACCGATGCGGCCCATCGCAAGCGTAGACATGTAATAACAATGATCGCCGATGCGGCCCATCGGCCAGCCGACGAACTCATTATTTTGCGTATACCCGTTGCCGGTTTTCCACATGTTGCAGCCGCTGTAGGACTTAACCTGTGTCGTGTCAATATCCACCAGTACCGTACAACTAAACAAGCTATTAAATTTCTTGCTTTTGGCGGCCATGACTGCGGCGACCTCCGGATGATGACTCCAGCCAGGCGCAGCCAAAAGCCCCGGAACGAGACTGGTCTTAGGGTATACAGTATCGAGTAACTCCAGTCCTGTTGCTGTATCGTTACTACCTACACCGCCGATAATGTCAGCATCCTTGACCATAGACGGGTCGATAGTATCATAAGCGGCATAGATAGTCGTGCTATCGGCAAGGGCGCCGTCCTTAAGCAGTGTAATAAGTACGTTGCCATCATCGTTATATGCTGCCGTGTAGTCCGTTCCTGCCGTAGCCGCGGTACCAGACGATGTACTGGATACCTTAAGCGTGCTAAGGATAACGTCAGCCTCGATGACAGCCGTCTTATTAGCTACCGTAACTGCGGTACTGGCTACCGACTTCTTATGTTTCGATGGGTCCAGAACGTTGATAAATACAATCGGGGCTACCGCAAAAAGCTTGAATTCTGCGTACATCGCCTCGCAGAGCGTGTACTTATCCCAGTCGGCATGATATCCTAACTGCTGTACCGCTTCCGTCCAGCTGTAGCAGAGGACGGGCTCGTTAATTTTCGGGTCACTGGCCAAGTGCACCGGCGCCGTCCCGAATACCACAGGAAGCCCGGCAGTTGTCTGCGCAGTTGCAACGACCGCGGTATCGATTTCCGACGTCTTGATGCCGTGAAAAAATGCCATGTCTACTTACCTCCTCTTCTGTCAACTGCCGCCTGGTAGAACGTATTCAGGGCAGTTCCTTTAGTTCGTATATCTGCCAATGCCTGATTAAGCTCAGACGGCGGCACAAACAGATGTTTTAGAATTTCGTCGTCCGCTTCCGGCGACGGGATTCCGCCCGCGAAAATCATGCAATGATTCAGCCGTGAGTCACGGAATCCAGGGCCAACATAGATAACAGGCCCAGTGTATACAGCAGCTTTTTTTGTGGGCACACGTTCTTCTGTGTCCACAGCTGCCGTTTTTTCCTTATCCTCCATTTTCGGGACCTCCTAACAGAAACGGGTCAATGTTATCCGGCTGCGGGATGTGGACCTCAAAATCAATCCGGCCCCACCATTGCGGATACGGTTGCTCATCCGGTACCGACGTTTCCATCGTGCCGTTTTTAACGTCGTACTTACCGCATACCGGATTATTACTCAGCAGGCAATGCCGGATGTATTCCAGCACATGGAACAGCTCATCGGCGCCGTGGATCATATCCGAGTCCCGTGTAACAACCGATATAACGACCGATACGATAGACTCATCGGCCCGGTCCATGACGCCCGAATACCCGACAACGATTGCCGGGCATAACCGTTCTTTAACCTCAGGCGACATCGCCCGCGGCAAAAAACCTGTAAAACAATTAATGGCCTTACCGTCTACCGTAAGGCCACTATAAGATTGCATTTTAAATTTCAGAAATTTTCGCAAGTCATTGAGTACGTCGAGCGGGACCATCTAACCACCTGCCAATCGTTCCAGCTCATGCATAAGCCGTTTCTCGTACATCGCCATGCCTTCGTCGGTCATCCTCGCTACGACGGCAGGATTACCGTACAACTGTGGCACCGCAGGCCCGAACAGGCCTGTTACTGGGTATCTGGGCCGTCCTTCACGGGCCGCAAACCCCCTCCCAGGCATATCGAAGGACCGCGGAACAATAGAGCCGCTGCCCTTTTTGATCGAGACAAAAATACCTTTCCGGCGACGCGTTGCCTTGTACTTAGTTACCGGCTCTTCCGGACCTCTGATGTGGATGGTCGTCCCTAAGGCGTCCGGCTTAATAACTGCCGCGCTCTTAAGGTCGCCCGCCTTAATGGTATACATACTCCGGATTTCCTGAGCCCCTGCCTTGCGTGCCGTAATAGCTGCGCGGCGGGACGCCTGCTTGATAGCACTCTGCACTTTTCCACCGCCGGCAAAGCCCTGTAGTACACGCTCCAATTGCCCGGCTCCCATTAAGTCGATGCTAATCAATTACGTCACCTCCGCATGCAGCTCAATTGTAAGGATACCCATGTCATTGATGACGTTGTCTACTATGCAGATAACGCCGTCAAGGTCAAATCGCTGGCCGAATACCGGCAACATCGACAAATCACACTTCCGGCAATGGACGGTGTACAACATGCCCTCAAGGCCATCGTACAGATTATACTGCCTATTCGTAAGCCATTTTTCCTGGCTCGTCGGGCTCTCTACGATAGCCTTGACGACATCGCCGTTTAGGTTATGTTCATCGGCAAATTCATCGGCATTGATAAATGTGTCGAGGTCGACAGCTACCTGATCTTTAAACGTAGGTTGCTTATCCACGCCGTCCTGCGCTTGTACGTCGTCTTGGTACAACTTGGCCAGTGTATCCGCTATTCTGTCGTCTCGGCGGCTCATTTTTTCCGATTTTTCGAAAAATCCACGGGCGGCAACTCTACTACCTCCGAGTCGTCGACAACAGGCACATCTTCAACGGGCGCCGACGGCGCAGCCTCCACAGCAGCATCAGCCGCATCCACCGCCGAAAATTCCTTGGGTGATTCCTCGACCAACGCCAGGGCGATATACTCAGGCAGGTCAGCAACACTGCCAGCTGGGTACGCGGTCCCGTTGTAGCGCAGTGTAAATTTTTTGACCAATACTTTCACGGGATCGCCTCCTATTTGACCTTAATGACAGCCCAGTCATCCAAGAATTCTGGGCAGATTACGCAACGGCTGGAGATTGCAAGCGAGCTTACGTCATTTTCTACGTCCGCTGTAATCTTAGGCACGTACTCATTGCCGGCGTAGGTGTGATACTGGCCATCAGCTTCGAGCTGCGTAATAGCGCCGAAGAGTCGCTTGCCGCGCCCAGGAACGCCCATGATGATGTAATCATCCGGGATATACGGGATGAATTCATCATTTTCATCAAGATAGCCACCGTCATAGGTGAAAATTTCAAGAGACAACGCGGAGATGTAACCAACGCGGAGTAAATCCGGACGGACAAACTGCGGCTGAATACTCATCAGCGCCAACGTATCGCGACTGGGAATCAACATAAGGTCTCGCAGCTTAGCATTGTTGATGATGTACTTAGCTACCGTGCTAGAGCAAATAGCCATCGTCGGAATCATGCCGGCAGCGCGGCGAATCTTTTGGGATTCTGCTTCCAGGGCCCCCAGAATATCTGCCGTCGAGTTATCCCAAGTGTCAGAACCGGATAACGTCGTCTTATTGGAGAATTCCGGAAAAGAGATAGTGTCTACATGGGCAATACTGCCGTCATCGGCGAAGCCCTGCACATCGTATTCCCCGTTAATAAGTAATTGCGCCGCCATCCACTCTTGGCGACGGGTACACATATCGATTAACTCGCTAAGGTCACGAGCGCGGATTTCAGCGGCACGTTCTGCCGGTGTCTTCGTCGAGTAGATCGTTTCGCCAAAGCCGCGCATGATGATGTCGGCAGGCTCGATATTGCGCTTAGGCCGCATCAACGGCGCCTTATAGGATCGGATAATAGAGCCGGTACGCGCCATATTAACACCTTTACCGCCCGGAACCACAAACGGAGCCATCAACCTGCCACCCTTGCGGAATTCCATATCAACATACTCCGTCGAGAACGTTTGTACTTCCGGAAAAAATACATCAATAAGCGTAGTTGTCGGCTTAAAAGAGCGCTCAACGGCGCCCAATAATGTTCTGGTATCATCGTAATTCATCGCTGCGTACCTCCTTAACCTTTCAGGCTTGTAAGATAGATGCCGACATTTCGCAATTCGGCTTCATGGGAGTTGATATCATCGCCCTCTGCGACGATAACCGATTCCCGGTTAAACTGTCCCTTAACGTATACAGTTGCGACCGTGTCTTCTGCGACTACCGAAGCCGCGAGGATTGCATTAGCCGCAGCGCCTTTGGCCGAAGCCGCTGCCGTGCCGTCTGTAACCGTAAGCAATGCGCCGCGGGCCAATGTAGCACCGGACACAGCTACGTTAGCCGTAACGACGGAAACATTCGTACCGCCGATAAGGTCGTCATAATGGACGCCTGTTGTAGTCGTAATTAATTCTGCCATTATTTTTTACCCCCTTTTTCTTCCCCCATAGCCTGGGCGAGCAAATCCATAAAATTACTGCCGCTGTCAGCAGTCATATCGCTTGTACCGGCTGCAATAGCATCGACACCGCCAGCCGCAGCGTCAGCCTGCATTGCCTGCATATGTGTCTGCGCCGCATTCTTGACCCCCTGGATAGCCTCGACATAATCCTTGACGTCATCCGCGGTATCTCCGTTTTTCTTCGCAGCGTCGATAACTGCCGCTACAGCCGGGCTGCCGTCCTGCATGGCGTCCAGGTCTGCTGTACGTTGTCTTTCTTTTGCCACTGCTTCCGCTGCAATCTTTTCAGCGTCCATCGGTTTCGTCTGATCTGTAACCTGTTCCGGTGCAGCGTTTTCCGCTTCCGGCTGCGTTTTCGGTGCGTCGTCAATCCGCAGGCCTAACGCATTCAGAAATTCTTCCAATTTAGATTTACTCAATTTTTCCGCCCCCTTCGGCTTATTAACTGGTGCGCTAACACACTGCACCAGCCCTTTTTTGTTCTTATAGTTACTGATATCAATTTTCAATTCGTTAACAATCAAATTGTTGCCATCCAACACGGAGTTAATACTGCCGTCGATTTCATCAGCAAGACCTATATCAAGACATTCCTGCGCCGTCAGCCAGGTTTCCGCATCCATCATAGCCTCCAACTTAACCTTATCTACCGTTACCCGCTTAAGATATGCAGCAACGATAGACTGGCGGACTGTGCGCAGCGCATTGGCCTTTTTGTCGAGCTCATCCGCCGTATAATGAGCATCCAGCCCCATTGCCGGATTATGGATCATCATTAATGCGTTGCTAGGCATAGTAATACGTGTACCTGCCATAGCAATAATCGTAGCCGCTGATGCGGCTATCCCATCAACGACAACATTAACATTGCCCGAATAGGCAACTAGCTGATTATGGATAGCGTGCGCCACAAACACATCGCCGCCTTGCGAATTAATATGGACAGTAACGTTTTTTCCGCCTAAATCTTGCAATTCGCGCGAAAATTTAGCCGCATCCACAGAATCGGACCATAGCGGGGCTTCAGCCACGATATCCCCGTAGATATATAATTCAGCGTTATCGTCTCCTGCGGCGTTCTGAAAATCCCAAAATTCATTCATCCTGTATCACCTCCCCCGGCACCCTGTGCCTCGGTGTTATCGGCCCTCGGATACGCCATACCATTCTTGGCCCAGGCGTCGCGCTCCAGTGCTATCTGGTCGACGTTATCGTCGTAGCTGGTCCCGGTAAGCTCGGCGGCCTCGCGTTCAGCCGTCGAGAATCCATACTTAACGCGTAATGCCGCGCCGTTAACCTCTTTAACCGGATCAAGCAAGCCCATAACCGGACCATACCAGCTGGCGCCGGTCCATGCCTGGGTAATCAAGGGGTCAGCCCCAAAGCCAGGCGCATCGATACGCCCGATAGCTACCGCTTCCGCTAACCACGCCTCATAGACGGGCTGGCAGAAGTCCCGTGCAAACCATGTACGTCGAGTACGGAACATCGTCGACGCCTGCAACAGCGCCGCTCTAGCCGCACTGTACGACGACTGGAAACGATTCATCAACACTTCCGACGGAATCCCCAGGGACGCGCCAATCTGCGCAATCAGGGAATTAGTGAATTCTTCAAACGTCGACTGCGTCCGACTGCCGTCAATGGCCTTAACGTCAACGCCACTGGGCAGCAGATTCAGCGTTCCCGGCCCGACCTCGATATGCCGCAGGTCGTCCGGGTCAATCTGTTCCGCCGGCGCGTATGTCTCGCTGAGTACGTCGCCAAGGTCGCTTGTTGTTCCCGAAGTTGTGAAAAATAGTGTAAAAAACGACTTGATAATTGCCGCGGATAGTTCCGCGTTGGTGTATCTGCTTACCTGCTTAAGCACTTCGATAGCCGGCGCCAGATACGGGACACCGCGATACTGTTCCGGGCGCTCCTCATGAGACACTTGCAAAATAAGCGGCATCCCGGTACGCCTGCCGAAAGCCTCTACCCGGGTCCACTCAAGCCGCTGAGAGTTGTTAGTCGGGTCATAGGGTACCCGGTTAGCTACCCAATACGCGACTACCGCTCCATCCGCGTCAATCTCGACACCGTTAAGGATGCGGTTATTGTTGACCGAATTACGGCTCTCGACGGTCATGTTATCCGTGTTACTGTAAGCAGCCATATCATTCGGATTGCACACCCTCGACGCCTCGAATAGTTGTATCTTAGTCGAGTAGATACTGCCCATCGTCGGCTTGCGATACTTGATAGCCGCCCAGGCGTCGCCGTCCACCAGATACGACAGATAGGCGATATCCTGCATGTCATAGAACGAATGTTTTCTGTACAAGTCGCAATGCACCGAGTCCGCCCAAAGGCTGAACTCCTGCTGTGTACGATGCTGCCAAGCCTTAGCCTCATCAGCGGTCATCCCCAGTAGCTTATAATCAATCTTAGGGACTACCCTGAGCCCTGCACCGATGACGTTAGCCCGGTTAGTATTAACAGCACTCGCGCCGATCGGAGAGTTGATATACATGTCCGATGAGCGATTTCGTAGTGTATTCAGGTTAGCGTCGATGTCAGCACGCGGCGATGACTTCAGGGGATTGTACCCTCGCAGCGTCGACCGGGACCGACTAGCACCGCCTTCGCTGTATCCGGTATTTGTAATTTTAGTATCCAGGCTACCCGTAGGATGCCGTACTTTACGTTTTTTCCTGCTCATAACGACCTCCTAATCGCGTAATATTACTTGCTTAGTCCTGGACGCATTCCGACTGGCTCCGTCGATACTTGCACCAGCGGCCAGTAATTTGCTGATCTCGCTCCGAATTTCCGCCAAATCGGCGCGAGTCAATGTACGATTGCCAATCTTATACGACTGCCCACCGGTTAATATGGCAGTTTCTGCGGCCATATACTGCTTCAGCCGCATGTTTAACACATCGCTCATGTTATCCCTCGCTTAATCACGCCAAAATTAGCCTTTTTAGGCTTTTGCGGTCTGCGTTTTTCGCCTGCCGTTTCGCCCGTCATCAGGGCTTTAAGCCGCGAAAAATCAGGCGCAATCGATGCCAAGCAAGCCAGATTGTATACTCTCAGGTCAAGCGGCTCATTTCGATGGTCCTTAGCCACGTTGACCCAACGATATACAATACTTCCGTTGCGTTTCTGGGGCTGTTTTTCTTCCGCTGTAAGGCCTTGGAAATAGATTTCATCGTAGCCGCGATTCCACAATATTTCATTAACCGCATCCTGTTCAGATTTATCGAGCGGAAAATGGAAATACCGCGGCCCCGGTACGTCAATGGCTAAGCGATCCATGACATACTGCTTACCGCTATCAGTCCCAATGAGGACCAGCGGAATTGTACGCCCGCGATAAGCTTGAGCCTTAGAGTACTTGTGTATGATAGGCACGCCCATCGTCGACGACCCACGCACCGCAAACCGCTGCCGGGCTAATCGTAATAAGCTATACCGGTACACCTCGCTAGTGTAGTGGCCGCCGGAGTCGATAAATGTTCTGGCGACCAGAAGGCCCGTCCCATCGGCGAAGTGATATTCACGGTCAAGTTGCTCATCGAGTTGCCGCCACACGGCAGGCGTATCCGGAGCGCCTAGGATAATGCCCTTCTTAATTCCCCAGCATTCTTCTTCCTCGCCCCATCCGACTATTTCATACTCCAGGCGATTATCCTGGACGTCGACCGCCGCCGTCAAAATCAGCACGCCATCAGGCAGCTCCGCATTATACGGCTCTCGACGGGCCATCAGCTTATCGATGTCATCATAGCTGCGAGTACGTTCATAGGGTTCCCCAAATCGCGTATTGACGACTACCTTCTCGCGCTCCGGGTCTCCTTTGGCGTCAACCCACTCCTGCATGACGTCAGCCCAGGAAATCCAAGGCGACGCCCAGCAGTTAACAAAAAAACTGCGTACGTGATTACGTATCGCAGTAGGATTCTTGGCAACGTACTTCTGCGGCTGCCGCCGCATCTCGTTTTCCGAAAACGTAAATCCGCAGTCCGGGCATCGCCACGACACCGACTTGACATGCGTATGTTCTTTTTTTCGACCGTCCTTGACGGTCTCCGTATCCATTACCATGCTCCGATGTGTCAACAGATGATATTCGCCGCAGTTCGGGCATTGATGCTGCCACTCCTCCTGCGTACCATCCAGATACTCAACTTCGATACGGGATTCGCCTGCATTCGTCGGCGTCGAAAATAATCCCATAGTACGGTCCCAGAACGTCGTCATACGTTTTGCAGCCAAGTCCACCGGGTCACCTTCCGTTCCGGCACTATCCGGAAATCGGTCGACTTCGTCGGCCAGTAATATCTTAATCGGTCGAGATGCCAGCCCGGCAGGACTATTCGCACCGCCCATGATAAGGCGGCCGCCGGGAAAGAGCTTACTCAGAATCGTATTACCGGACTCGCGGCTTTTGACGTCCCGGAAGATATCCCTCAGTGCCTTTGTGTCGCGTATCATCGGCGCGATACGGGACTTAGAGTAGTCCTGGGCCATGTCCACCGTAGGTTGGATCATGAGTATCGGCGCCGGTGCTAAGTGAGCAAAGCGACCAATGACGTTATTCATTACGTCGGATTTGCCGACCTGGCTACAGGACATGACAACGACGCGCCGGATGCGCAGATCTGTAAAAGCGTCCATGATATCGCGCTGATACGGCGCCCGATCAGTACGCCACCGCCCAGGCTCGGCAGACGATTCGCTGGACAGCATGCGGTACTGGTCCGCCCAGTCGGATACAGACAGGTTAGGGAGCGGCCGCAGGGCCTGCGCCGCGATACGTTGGAAGAGCTTAATTGTCTTCTTTTTCATCGTCAGCATCCCTTTCTGCGAACATGTCCGGGCGATAATCTGATAATTCCGTCAAGCGTGATTGGATCTCGTCCGTCAACGCCTGCATGATAGTCGATTCATCCTGACCTGCCAGGACCGGAGCCAATTTAGCCGGAATGCCCAGCAGCTGCGACCGTAGATTAGTCAGCATGTCCGTCATGATGATCTCGACGTCCTTACCTTCGTGGACTTCATTGTTCCGCTTAGCCAGTTCCAACTCTGCCAGTTGTCGTTTAGCGGCCTCATGTTTCGCCTTTTCGCGTCCGTAGTCGACATCTTCATTGGATGCGTATTTGTACTGAAAATACGCGTCTATGTTAGACGGCAAATCATATTGATTTTCCTCGTTCCGTGTTAACACTCCGGACCCCGCCAGCTGGTTTACACGCCTCGACGTAATCCGTAACAACTCGGCCAGGTCTTGCGTAGAACCCATTATTACCTTACGTGTCCGCCTAGCCAATACAATCACCTCAAAATGTACAACAGAGAAGGAAGAGGGCCAAAAAATCGAGAAAACTAGACCGTTTTCGGGGTGCGAAAGCGCCGCGGCAGAATTTTTCTCGTAGAAGGACCCGTGAAAAAATTTGCAACAAAAAAGAGACAGCCAAATGACTGCCTCTCCATATGATGTTCATACTACCATTATACGTACTATGATAGTGCACTTCAATGCACTCTTTACTTTAGCGGCGCGATGACCTCATGATAGAGCTTGTCGAATGCACGCAACGCCTGGCCATGGAGATTGAATACACCGCGCCAACTGTAGTTCAGGTCCATCGCTATATCCTCCCATCGCTTATTGTTAATATACCGCGCGTACAGCACGGCTCGCTGATGCTGGTCAGGCAAGCCTTGGATGAGGGACTTAGCCTCCATCCTCATATCGATGAGTTTATCCCATTCAGCATTGACTCGCTCCATATATTTTTCAAGCCGGATATATTTATCAGCAGTATCGGAATTTTTCGTACCGCTAACGTGCTCGGAAAGACTGCTGCATCGTAGGGATAGTATGTCAGTTCTGATTTCGGCCAATTCGTATTCTGTCTGCTTTAGTACATGATTTTGATTCCGAATCCGGTTAAGATATTCCTTAGCTGTCATACTACCTCCTAATTACCAACTCAATAATCTTCTGCCCGCGCTTGGTGCACGCTACCCGGTATCCGGCTTGGGCGCACACCAGCTTGATGATGCGGAGTACCAACTCCGTCTTATAGTCGTCCTTTCGTATGTTGTCCAGCGCCTGCCCTGCCGTAGGGTCCCGATACCCTTCACTATTTTTCATAGGCTCATCCTCCTTCCCGGACTGCGTTGATTCTGGCCATCAGGCTATTCAATACATAAGCCTGTACCTCGTCCTTTTTGTCGAGGGCCTCGGCTAAGTCCTCGTCACGTGTACCCACACATATGAGTTGGTGCACGATAACGGGATGCTCCTGCCCCTGCCGATGCAGCCGCTTGTTCGCCTGTTGGTACAATTCCAAGGACCAGTTAAGGCCAAACCATATGATGTGGTGCCCGCCTTGCTGTAAGTTGAGGCCGTAGCCGGTCGATGCCGGATGCGCCAGTAAGATGTCGACCTGCCCATCGTTCCAAGCCTGCTCATCGTCCGCATTTTTGTAGATACGGCATCGGAGTTTCGTCTTTTTCAGCGCCGTCATCAGCCGCTCCCGGTCATGCTGGAAGTTATAGAACACCAAAGCATGCTGCCCGTTAAGTTTCTCGACCAACTCCAAAAACGCCTCTATCTTGCAGTCGTGTATCTCATGCGCCTCGTGGTCGCCATCGTAGATAGCCCCATTGGCCAGCTGCTGCAACTTGTTGGATAACGCCGCCGCGGATGTGACGTCGATATCTCCTTCCGGCAATTCCAGAATCATGGTACGTTCCAGCTCTCTATATGCCTTCTTGGCTTTGGGGCTAAGGACTACCGGCACATCGTCATAGATGCATTCCGGCAGCTGTAAGTAATCCGACGCCTTCATACTGATACAGATATCATCAATCCGACTCATGACGGCATCCTGTGCCCCGTCTTTGGGGTCGTACTCGTAGATGACATCGCGACTACGGCGCCCAGGCTCAAAATATCGCTCCCTGAAATGCGTGTAATATCGCCCTAGCCGTACGCCACGATCCAGCAAGTACACCTGACTCCACAGGTCCTCTAAACCATTCGGGGAAGGTGTCCCGGTTAGCCCCACGATACGCTTGATGTGGGGCCGGATAGCCGATAAGGCCTTGAAACGTTTTGCCCGGTGGCTTTTAAACGATGAAAATTCATCGCAAACCACCATGTCAAACGGCCAATCGTTCTTGTAGTAATCGACTAGCCAGACGACGTTCTCGCGATTGACAACGTAGATATCCGCCGGCGTATTCAGGGCCCGGATGCGCTTGGACTCGCTCCCTAGCACCGTCGAAAACCGCAGATGCTTGAGATTATCCCATTTAGCGGCTTCGCGCTGCCATGTGGCTTCTGCAACCTTTTTCGGGGCGATAACAAGGACGCGCTGAACCTCGAAGCGGCCATACTTAAGCTCACTGATGGCCGATAACGTGATTGATGTCTTACCAAGGCCCATGTCCAGAAATAGCCCGATAGCCGGCTTTTGCAGGACCTGGTCAATGCAATACTGCTGATATGGATGCGGCTTGAATATCATGATATGCGCCCCCCATTAATCTAATTCCAGCTCCCGTTTCACGCCTACGCCCAGCCGCAGGGCGTGGACGTCCAAATACTCATCCACGGCCTTCTCGCCCCGCAGGACGCAAACAGTGCAGTTTTTACTGGCCAGTTTGCGCATCTGTGCCAGTTGTAACGGCGTCGGTTTATTGGCTTCCGTTTTTAACTCCACGAATTCGACTTTCCCATCCGGGAAGATAACAATTCTATCCGGCACCCCTGTATTACCCGGAGATACCCACTTATACGCGATGCCTCCCATGGCTTTTACGCCATTTACTAATTTCCGTTCGATGTTCCGTTCTAATTCCATTTGCAAGGCTCCTTTTGTATAATTTCTCTAACTCTAATTTTTTCGGTTTTTTCGGTGTGAACATTCCTACGTAAAAGTATTTTTTTTTAGGCTATTAGGCGATACCTAGACGTATAACGCATACATATATAACGCCTAATACCCTCTAATACTCCCTAATTCTTACTTTTTACCTTTTATATATATAGAATGTTCACATAGTACATAAATGCTATATAACGTGATAGTAATGCGGCTTTAGGCGTGAACAAACACCGTGAACAAAACATTTGTTTGTTCACGCTTTTATTGCCTCATGTATTCCTAAAAGTTCTTAAAACTTTATCAAACGTTCTTAAAGTTCGTTAAGTCTGCTAAAAACGGCCATAGAATGTTCACACCTCCCGATGTATTTATATCCTATATTTCTAATTTTTTATAACTTCAAAGCCTCTTTGGACGCCACAGTAACCATACCGGCGACGGCTCTTATTCCGCTGCCAGCCTTCCATGCCGGCAAGAACGAAGTTAATGTCCCTGGAGTCGGCCCGTTTCATATTTCTCGGATCGCCCCCGAAGCACTCGCACCATATTTCTAAGGCGCATACCTTTTCCCGCGGTCCGAATGTGGCGCCCTGGGTCGTACCGGACCACCACATCCGACGGGTCGACAGGCTCATGCTGTCATATCCTTCCGGGATGGGCTTGGCAAGGAATTCGCGGATCATGCCTTCTTTTACGTTGTCCTCCCGGTGCTGGTCCTGTTCGGCCTTGGCCATAGCGTCAAGCTCCGGCGTATCCATATATAATGGCTCGCCGTCTTTCCAGTACTGGACGGCCTCCGCCCATAACTGGTCTACTTCGCCCGGCAATTCTTCCCAGACGTTTTTCGATGGCGCCCGGATGCCCATGTCGACCGGCCAGAAACGACGGGAGCCAGTAGGGTCCTTGAGAAAATCATGGTCGTTACACGTCCCAAAGAAGATACCCTTACGCGGAAATCGTCCTGTATGACGGCCATACGGCTGCCGGTAGACGTCGTAACAACGGGATAAGAATTGCTTGATCTCGTTGTCGTCTGACTTACTGTATCCGGTCATTTCGCCGATCTCGTTGATTAGGATGCCCTGAATCATCTCAGCGGCCTCCTTGCCGCGGAAATTTTGCAGGCTGTCACTGTGCCAATCGCGCCCGATGGTCTTGAGGAATGTCGTCTTGCCGATGCCCTGGGGCCCGGTGAATACCGGCACATAGTCATACTTACAGCCTGGCGTCATGACGCGAGCCACGCCCGCCGCGAATGATTTCCGGGCGACGGCACGCGTGTATGCGGTGTCCGCGGCGCCAAGGTAATCGTGTAGCACGGTTTCCAGGCGGCGGACGCCGTCCCACTCAAGCGCCTGGAAGTAGTCGCGCACCTCGTTGAAACGGTGCTGCTCCGATACCAGCATCAGTGCGGCGGTAATCTTGTCGCGTCCGGTAATGCCGTAGCGATTTTCGAGGTACCACGCTATCCCGGCATCATCGGTATCCTGCCACAGTCGCCGGTCCTGGCAGCCGTTCCAGGGTAAGGGACCAAGGACGAGGCCGCGCGTTGAAAAATCATCGATAGCGACCTTGCCGGCAAGCTCAGGGTCATAGTTAAGGATGCGGATGATGTTGTCCATCGTCCGCTTTGGACGGCCTGTATTCTGGTCGTATTCCAGCTTGGCGCGTTCCATCCAGTTGACGTCATCGTTTTCGAGGACGATTTCAGGCGTTCCGGCAGCAGGTTCGACCGCTGAAAAGACATCCGACGCATGCTGCTGGGCCGAGGCGTTAAGGTCCGTCATAACGGCGCTGTCCTGCATAGCCAGGCTTTTCATAGCCTGATAGCTGGGCAGGCGGTTTACCGGCGTTCCGTCCTTCGCATCGGCGTCGTCGTCACCAAATCGATGCAACCGGACAAGATCAAACGCGTTGACCAACTGACCGCCGCATGGATCGGTGGCGTGATGACTGTATAAAAATTTGCCGTCGTCGTAGAGGACAGCCCCTGCGACAGTAGTACCACCGGTATACGTCAAACGGTCCTCTTTGTCGGTCTCCTCATACGCATTAGGTATATAAGCCTGGATAGCCTGTAGGATGTCATAGGTACGGCAGAAGGCGCCTACGATCCCCTTTTTGGCCAAGGGGTCCTGCTGTTTGGCGAGTAATTCCCGCGGTTTGGTCTCCTTGCCGGGGACCTGTGGCCAGAATCTGACGTCTCGCCAGTCTCCGTATTGGTCTAAGATGCCCTGGCCATCTGCAAATGGCTTATCCGCATATCGGATAATGTACTGGCTATCGGCGCTGCATCCGGGCCAATACATCAGCCGGGAAACGTCAAACGTCGTCGGGTCGCACAGCTCGATGCCGATGTTCGCGGCCAGCTTCCGGGCGATGGGCTCGTACTCGTCCGCCGTTACGGTCTCTGCCAGTGGGATGATAACGCGAAGACGCGGGCGGAACTCGGCATGTGACCGGGTACTGTAGATAGCGTAGGCAATGCCTAAACCGTCTACCCGGCGGATGACGTTTTCCGTCTCGCCGCTTGCGATGTTATCTAGGTCCAGTGTTACCAGGTCGCGCCCGGTAACGGCTGAGGCCTTGCGGCGGGTCCCTTGCAATGCCCCGCCGACAAAACCGCCGATGTCCTTAAGGTCACCTTGCTGGCGCTTGGACAATCGCATATAGTCGTCGAATGTTTCCGGGGTTCGTTGCGGCGTGCGCAGCCGGTCGATAAACTCCGACCACATGACCTCAGATGGTATCCAATTAGTTGAGTTACGGCTGTTACCGATGCTGATAATCAGCTTACGATCATATTGCAAGGTAACACCTCCTTAATGCGCGATCCATTATCCCTTAATGAGCCATATAATCCCGTAGCCGATAGCAGTCAGTACTACGAGGCTGTATAGGATAAGAATCCACCATACAATCATTCTAAGCATAGTTGATACCCTCTTTCATAAGCTGGAGATTGACTTGATAAAATATTCCTTGACAGCGGCCTTTTCTTCCTCGCCGTAGGCCGTGGCCAAGGATGCTACGGCGTGCATCAAATGAGTGGCGATGTAATAGGCGTTGCCGTTGATGGATTCCAGACTCATGTCGGCCGCTTTGATGTTAGCCAGCAGGATGACGACATCGTTATCGTCTAAAAAATCGCGCCCTTCCAAGTTATCCGCCAACAATTTAATGCTTGAAATCAAGTTATCGTTATTCATTCTCGTGGCCTCCTATCACATTTCCATCGCAGCAGCCGTTATCAGACTCTTTAATGCCTTTTTTTCTTCTTCGGAGCATCCGTCCATAATCATACCCATCATTTCTAATAATTTGACAATCGTCGGGAGCGTTGGCCCGTTAATGCTTCCGGTACGGTCATACCCCTCAAGATCGGCTAATAATATTACAACGCTATCGCCGTTAAAATGAAAATTAGTCAATGCGTCGGCTAATGTATCAATGTGTTCATATAACTCTTTTGTCACCATTTTAAAAACCTCCTACTTAATTAAACTGTCCATAATGTCAAACGCAGCCATATCGAGGTCATCAATGGCCTCCAAAAAGTACTCATCATCGTAGCCGGCGCATCGTAATTGCGTAATCAGATCGTACGCATCCGAGGTTTTAAGCTTGTTGCGAATCATTCGTAGCGACGATGATGCTAATCGCTTATCCCGTTCATAGATATTGATGTTGCAATGATCAGCTGTTACATCAATTGTGATTTTCATAGGTTATCTCTCCTTCTATGTAAGACTTTCGTCGCCTTTGACGCCGAATATAGTTACCGCAGTTGTATCCTCAGTTTTCTTTTTTCCGTTAATCCACCAACCCATAAAATCGTCGACATTTTGAAATGTACATTTCATCCCTCGTTCCCGGCGGCTTTTAAGGGCCAATTCGGCGCCGCCGCGCCACATGTAGCTATAGATGTTGGGCCATCGCTTCGCGTCCGCCAGCATCTTCGTTTTCCCGGAGAACGGGCAGCAGATACAGCCTATACGCTTATGGCCCTCATCATACAGGCGGCAATACGGAACTTGATACGTATGGATATACTCCCATACATCGCTATCGCTCCATTCGATGATTGGGTGAATGAATTGTTTTCCATTCTTTTGCCGGCAAGGCTCAATTAATTGCCGCTTGCTGCGGCTAGTAGATTCTGCGTGCCGGATGCCGGTTACAACATATCGTCCATTTCCACCTCGCTCTTTCATGACGCGGCAGCAATACCTATATCGCCGTGTCGGCAAAAACCTATTTTTTTCTACGAGCTTCCGCATACTCATTGGCGGTTTTTCCATCGTAACTTCGGGATAGGTGTCGTGGATAAATTTAGTTAACTCAGGCGGATCTACCGAAGTCACGTTGAAATGAGCGTCATATTTAACTCCAGCCCGTTTCACTAAATCCAAGATAACGACGGAGTCCTTTCCTCCGCTGAAGGCTACATAGTACCCTTCTGGCGGCTCGTGTAACCGTAATCGATTAATAGCAAGATCAACTATATTAATCCCATCTGATACCAATGTCATATTATCGCCTCCATCCGATTACGGCATTGAGTACGGACTGTTAAGGTAATGCTCAATCCTCGAATGCTTAGATAAGTAATAATTGGACAGTTTATAGGCTCGGAGGATTGTTACACATCGATAGCCGTGATCCTTTTCGACGATATCCCAGCCGTAGAGTCTCCAATAGAGCGCATTTCCGATTGATTTAGCACTGTATCTGTACAGGTATTTAAGCTTTTTCATGCTTTAGTCTCCTTTTCACAATTTCAGCATTTCGCCGAACATACTTTCAAAAATCATTACCGGGATGCTGTTCCCGGCTTGGCGGTATAATGTCCGCCTGGTATTGACGGCAGCTGCCGCCTCAAAGTCATCATCGCTGTATCCTTGCAGCCGCCAACATTCCCGCTCGGTCAAGTACCGATACTTACCTCCGCCTATCGGCAGGCATCCACTACCTGGCGCCCGATCGGGGCGCTCGGTAATGGTGTAACAATAGTCCTCAATGATTGGGATACGTCTGATGCAGCCTGTCTTGCCAATGGCCGCCAGCATGGAAGGCGCCGTGATGGTGTAGTACTCATCAACGGGCCCAGATTCCAAAAAATCGCTTATAGGTCGCATCCGTCGCCGGTGCATTTTTGAAAAGTCGAACTCCCGGCCGCTTAGCGTCGAGACCGTAAACACTCGTTCGCGTTTTTGCGGCAGCCCGAAGTCCATTGCGTTGAGGATCTCGTAGCTACTGGTGTACCCTAGCTTATTAAGCTCGAGCACGTACCGTTGATAGTTACGTATCATGTGCCGGGAGATGACGTTCCGGACATTTTCCCAGATGATAATGCGCGGCCGCCAAACTCCCATGTTGCGGACGATGTTGATGGTCTCCCACATCAGCGATGACCTTGTCTCGCTGCCGGGGTCCGCGCCTTGCTGGCGTCCGGCGATGGAAAAATCCTGACACGGTGAGCCGTGTATGAGGATGTCCGGTTTCAGGTTCCAACCTCGCACGTCTTGCGAGGTATAGGCTAGGTCGTCGCAGAACATCGCATTGTACGACCTGACGGCCTTCTCGTCGACCTCGACATAGTCGATACTCTTAACCGGTACGCCGATGTTTCGGAGTGCAATCCGGGGGCTGCCGATGCCCCCGAAAAGCTCCAGAATTTTAAGCATTACAACGCCTCGATGCGCTGTAATAACTCAATTACCTCATCATCAGTGATCCCGCCAATAACATCGTCGGTGATAGGCGTTTTATCGCATATGCTTCCTTGTTTTAATACGGCTAATTCCCATGTACCTTCTTCGCCGCCATAGGTCCGCGGCCCCCGGATGACGCTGGCGCCATAACCATTCCGGAAGGCGAATTTATAAGTTTCGATGTCGGTTAATTCAGCAACATATGCTTCAACAGGTTTATATTTTCCGAAGGTCGCCGTAGCCGAGCGTTTCCACGGGCCCACAACAGCCAGGCCCCGGCACCCGCATGGATTCCCCTGGGAATCGCGAACAAGAGGCCCTGGAACGAGCAGATCACCGCGTTCCGGCATTGCATCGGCAACCATGCGCGATACAACATAGTATACGTCGGGCACTGGCGCAGGCAGGTTTTCTACATCGCCGAAAGATTGGCGCGTAATCGTGATATTATCGATGATTCCTACCACTACCTGATCTTGATGGCAGCGCGGAATGGGCATCCCCGATACCGGGATGTCACATACAGGATTATTGCTAAGGTCGTAGACATTTACTACATGTGGTGTAAGGTTGATGACTTTTTTCATATTATTTTTCCTCCTGATGCTGAGCTTTTGCGGCCATTCGGCCGGCCTCCGTAATCGGTACTGACGCTTCTGTCGGTAAGTAGATGACTTGATTCTTGGTATCCCGTACAGCCTCTACCCATTTCTGTTCTAACGATTCCGGGTAAGCCCGGATGGACTCGCCCAGAATCCGGTTAGCTTCGGCTTGCTTTTTGGCGGCTTCTAATTCGGCCTCCGCTTCCTGGACCTTGATTTGGCGGTCCTGAGTCGCCTTAGCCAGGGCCGCTTCGCCCTGTTTGCCCTGCTGCCATACAAGGTAATTCGGGTAGCCAAATGCAATGCCGGCGCCTACGCCACCGACGAGCATAATGACAACTAAAAAACTGGATAATCTCTCGAACATGATAGTTTTCCTCCTTTACCGGCCGCCCTTGTATCGGCGGCCACTGCGTACTAGACTCTTAGCGTGCCGGCATCGGCTTCCGGTTTTGGTGGTCCGGATAGATTTTTGCCAGCTTTTCTTTAAGATATAATGTCTTTTCTTGCGATACTTATTAAGTTCTTGTGCCGTCATAGTGTACCTCTTATGGTCGTCAATCTTTTTTGTAGTACGGACTGATGAAGCCGTCTGCATTGAGGATGAGTCCCGGCGCCCATGGAATGGGTGCGCACATGATAGCGTTGATACGCGCTATCTCGTCGTCGTGCAGGTCCTTTTTGGGGACCTCAAGAACAACCTCATCATGGATATGCATGAGCGGCTTATAGCCGTGCTGTACTAATCGGCTAATCGCCAGGGCCAGGCAGTCACGGGCAACGGCCTGCGTGATATTTTCGACGAGTTTCCCGCCATAGGTCGACGTGTTGACCCATCTCGCGCCCAGCTGCGTCCGGTAGTGAATCGCCGGGCGCCCGAATTGGTTATCGGCGATACTGGGCTGCGGGTAGAACAACTTCCGGCCACTGGGGAGCTGGATAGTCAGGTAGTCGTAGCCGTATAGCAAGTTACACTCGCGGCTGAAAATTATGCCGTGAGGCAAGCCTACAGGCTGCGCGTCCCGCATCACTGACATAGCGGCATTGTCCACGGAATACCAATAATCCTGTATCCGCGGATTAGATGAGCGCCAACGATGTACGATATCCGGCAGCTCCTCTTCCGTCAATCCTTGCTTAAGCGCTCCCATCGAGATGAGTGCGCTAGGCCCGCCCTGATAGCCAAGGGCCAGTTCTGCGACTTTGCCTTTCTGCCGCAAATGGCCGTTCACGCCATGCTTAACGACCGGGACGCCGAACATGGACGACGCCGATGCGCAGTAGATGTCGCCGTTATTCGCGAATACGTCCAGTCGCCATTGTTCGCCGGCAAGCCAAGATAAGACACGCGCCTCGATGGCGGAGAAGTCAGAGACACATAACATCGCATCAGCCGGAGCCACGAAGGCCGTCCGAATGAGCTGCGATAAGGTACTTGCAACGTCGCCATAGAGCAGCTGCAAGTCTTCCCGGTCGCCTGCCTCTGCCAGTCGCCGGGCTACGTCAATAGCCGGCGGGATGTCATGAGGCAAGTTCTGGACTTGGACCAGCCGCCCTGCCCATCTTCCGGTCCTATTGGCGCCGTAGAATTGCAGGACTCCACGGATGCGGCCGTCACGGCAGACAGCCCTGTCCATAGCCTGGTACTTGGCTACGCTGCTCTTGGCCAGATTCTTACGGATCTTCAGGACTTTCGCGGCATCGCCGGATGCCACTTGCAAGGACTCGGCTACGGTCTCCTTGGTCAGTTTCTCCAGCTCTAAGTCGGAGTTGTCATTGATCCATGCTAACAACTGATTCCGGCTGTTGGGATTAGCTAAGCCCGTAATCTGGATAGCCTGTTGCGTCAGGTCCTCCCGATGCTCGTCATCGATGGCGAGGGCTCCCTTGACCAGGTCCATGTCAAGCTGGATGCCGCGCCGATTGAGGTTGTAGTCGATTACCCAGTCAGCCTGCACCCAATCAGGGACAGGATAGGCCTTAAGCCGTTGATAGTCAGCCATCTCCGTTACAACGTCCTGGGCGTTGTATTCGCAAAACGTTGCCCACTTTTCCGGATCATGTTTGGGTAGATTCCGTGTCCGGCCACCATTGCGCTTGGTAGCCTTACAGGGTACGCAGAAATAACGGATTAAGGCCTTGCCGGCAGCCATTTTGCGCTTGTCCTCCGGCAGTCCTAATGCCTTGCCCAGATTGGCCAGGCCGGCGGGATATCCGAGGTATAAGCCATGGAGCATGGTACAGCGCCACTGCTCCGGTGGTGTGGTGTAGCCGGCATGATTCAAGCAAGTAATCTCAAACGCCGCGTTATAAGCGTGCTTAACGACGTCTGCGGATTGCAGGTCCGCTAATACCTCTGTCGGGATAGACTGTCCTGCGGTGAGGTCCACGACTGCGACATCGCCGAAGTCATAGGCGTAGGCAAAAAGCAGAATTTCAAAATTATCAGAATCGCAGTATTTAAATAATCCACACTTACCGATGTCTATATCGGAGTATGTCTCGATATCGACGCTTAAGTGTTTCATGCTTATCATCCTTTCAGTTCATCCCACGCGTACGGGCCCTGCTGCGGGCCGTGAGCAAATACGCAGCCGGTATCTTGCGAATAGAACTTGCAGCAGATGCATTCTGCTGCGCTGTGCGCCCGGCAGTACCGCCGAATCGTCTGCGCGTAGCCAAACAGCCCTAGTTCGATGAAGCTAAACTTAGCCTCAAGATTCCAGTGTGTCGGGGCCCCGGTCAGTCGGCATAATCTGTAATCGTTATCCCGCCAAGCGAACATACACTCGTCGCAATTCATTTCGTCGCAGGCCGCTTTCAGCTTGCGGGCCTGGATGATAAGTTTCCTTCTAGGCATTTCCAGCCCTCCTTTAGGTATTAAAAATGGACGCGCGGATTCCCACGCGCCCATAACAGTATTACAGCACCTCGCCGGTAAGCGGGTTGATATTGCCTACAGCCGGAGCAGGCTGAATGGGCTGGAAGACGGATTTAGCCGACGGCGCCGATCCGCCCAGCGGTTCGCCGTCGCGAACTTTCTGGACCGGGCCAAGGCCGCAGCCTACGCCTTTCTTGCCTTGGAAATTATAAGGAAAGAAATTTACGGAGATATTTGCGTATACCCCGCTATAGATTTGTGTTGCGTCCATGATGCGGTTGAGCTGCGCATCGACGACGTCGACAGGCTTATCAGCGGCACTGGACGCCGTAAACACCCAGTGTCCTTTGCATTCCGGTCCGAATTCACTGCCATTCTGAGTCAATCCATCACCGTCCCAGACGGGAGTCGGGACTCTAGCCGGTGCAGTTCCGTTCCATTTCCCGTTAATCCCGTTGCGCGTGGCCGCGGCAATAGCCGCATCAATTTTCTGTTTCCCGACGGTATCCGTCTTCGGGAGCAGGACCGTTACCTGATACTTCTGCGGTGCTTGCGGGTCGCGGGCATAAGGTTTCAAGAGATGCACATAACTCAATCTTACGTTTTCTACTACTACATTAGTGATTTCCATAATTAATCTCCTCCATTAATTAATTTTCAATTTTCTTAAAAACATCAGCAGCGTTTTGTGTTAATTTCATCGGCGGCCGTTTGTCGGATTCCGGGGCCAATGTAGGCTTGCCGGGGCGCTTCTCTACGTAGTCGCCTACGAGTTCCGTAAATAGTGCCTTGCCGATAGCCTTTTCCGTTTTGGCCAGGGTAAGCGGTACGCGCTCATACAGGACCGATTCTTCAATGCCGTTCTGCATGAGTTTTTCAAACGCCGCATCGGCGTCGGTAAAAGCCCGACTTCCGCGGCCCTCGACGACTTTCCAGCCTGGGACGTGGATGCCTTGCAGTCCACATGACAGCCCGTACTCCTGTAAGTCATCTGCCCACTCTTTGAGCAGCTTAGCCGCTTCCAGGTACTTCCCGAGTTCCGGCATCGTGATCATGGTCATGTCGCGCTTTTCGTGCGCAACCTCTACCATAGCGGCGTATTTTTCTGCGCGGGCCTTGCATTGTGCCTTGGCCCGGCAGAACTTGCACCATTCGCCGGGGTTGAATTTCCCGTTGTCGCTGGCCGCTTCCTGGGCTTTGGGAATTACGACGTCTTCGGCCCAGCGTTGCAGTGCCTTGACCTCTATCGTTTCCTGCCCGTAGGCGTTAAGTCGAGGTTGCACGATATGCATGTGCACACGCTCAAATTGATACAGTAATTGGTACGCGGCCAAGGCTCCCAATGCGTATAACCGCATTTGGGGGTTATTAGTCGGGCTTACCGGGACGCCCTTGCCATATTTAAAATCAATGACATGCAACTCCCCGGGCGCCATAATAAGGCAGTCGGCTGTCCCGAAGCCTTGAGGGACGTAAGCGTCGAAGGCTACGCGCTTCTCGACGACCACATAAGGCTTCGCAGGGTATGACAGTAAAATCTCTTTCACGTAATCGAAATATGCGTCCGTGTGGGTATCCATTTCCGGCTGATACAGCTTATTAGTTCTAAGCGTGTCCAGGCGATGTCGGAACGTTGACTGGCTCATAGGCTCCACCGCATAGCCTCTTAACTTAAGCTCGGCGAAGTCGTGCGCTAGCGTACCTTCCCGCGCAAATTCAGACGTCGTATCCGGAAATTTGGCCTCCATCTTCGGCGCCGCCGTGCATTCCAGCCAACGGTGCGCCGATGAGGCGCTCAAAAGTGCATGTTGTCGGCTCATTAGATTCTCGCCCCCAATGCGCGGAGATCCGTTGCCAGTTCTCCGTATCGTTCCGGCGCGATTTCCATCATGGAGCGGACGCCGTATTTCTGCATCAGGGCTTGCAGCTCGGTAAGCTTGCCCGCATCCATGAGCGGCGCTGTCGCCGTTAATAAGTCTTCAATTTTATATTTTTTGGCCGGGGCTGTCGGAATCTGGGCGGCAGGTGCCAGCTGCGCAGCAGCTACAGGTTCCGTGGCCGGAGCTGCCGGAGCAGGTACTACGATTTCCGGAGCTGGAGCGGCCTTTTCCGGTTCTGCATCCGCTTTTGGCGGTTGCTCTACTGAGGCCGTTTCTTTCTTTCGATGTGTTTTCTTCGCAGGTTTTTCGGCGGCTTTGGGCTCCTCCGACTTATATGCCACAGTCACATCTTCTCCGTGATTGTTCGCCGCAATCAGGATTCCGCCTAACGTGTGGATTTCCTGCATGATTTCGTTAACTTCTCCGCTGACTTCAATGTTGATCTTCATCATTTTGGGTTTCCTCCTCTTTTTTACAATTCAGTATCATTTGCGCGTAATAGGATTCCTTTAACTCCAAACCTATTGCCCTGCGGCCCATTTGCAAGGCCATAACAGGGACGCTACCGATGCCCGCGAATGGGTCCAGGACGATGTCATCCGGATTAGTCCACAGCTCCAAGCACCTGGCGATAAGATCTAACTGGAGCGGGCAGATATGCCGCTCATCCTTCTCATCGCGGGCCGCGGCCCGGTTAAGCGTGTTACTCTGCCGGATGTCTGACCATACCGGCGACGCGTACCGTCGCCATACTTGATGGCTATAGATGGGCATGGTGTTGTACTTCTTTTTTGCGTCGACGAGTTCCGGATCGGGCTGCGGTCGCAGTGTTCGTACGCCTTCCGGCTCGTCCTCGCCGTAAAACCGCTTCAGGCCGTCCTCATGTTCGACCGGTTCGGGGTTGTCGCCGGGCTTGCGGAACGTTACCACGTAATCCGGCAAACCGTTCCGGCACATGGCCGAATCCTTGCACAATTGCTTGTGCATCAGCCCCAGGGCCTTAGTTCGGGTCGCCTCTACAAGAGGGTCCTTCCAAACGACGACACGGCTATGGTAGATAAATCCTGCCGCCTCGAACGCCCGGATAATCTCGCCGGGGAAATCCTTAAGCCCGATTACCCCGTCCCGGGATTTCATGCGTGGAATATCCATGCAGTGCACGGATACTAACCGGCCGGGCATGATGACGCGTGCCAACTCATGGATTAAAAATCCGAAGTGCTCATAGAACTGGGCATCGCTTGCGCTATTGCCCATGTCTCTATCGCTGTTGGAATAAGTGTATAACGACGAGAACGGCGGACTGAAAATGCTGTAATGTATGCTATTGTCGGGAAGACCTCTGAGCATCTCCACCGAATCGCCGTTATATAGCGATACTCGGCTAGAGATGTATTGGCCTAATACGTTAGTCATATTTTCCTCCGGCGTACATCGTGGGGATGCCCTTAGCCTTGGCGTAGGCATATTCCGCCATGCATCCCTTGGAATTCTGCCAATCGCCGCACAGGAGCAGGACATCGCACTTGCTCAGCAAGGTCAGGCACATATTAAGCCCTTCTATATAATCCAGGACGTTATATAACGCCCCGAATACATGGATGGGAGAAATAAATTTGGTGTCGCATCCAAGACTCAATAAGGTGCTTCCCGCAATGTCGGTTTCTGCATTCACGAGAGATTCTAATAAGTCTTCTACAGCTTTCTTGTTGTCCGCTAAGCCCCCGTAGGGGTGAGAAACATAAATCTTTTTCATCTATGCGCTCTCCATTTCTGCCCATTTGGGCAATCTCATCGGCGTCGTAGGTTTATACTCCGCCATTATCCTAGTCGTCCGGGTTAGGTTTTCCCGGACGGATTCCCTTGTAAGTTCAGCCATCTTACGGCGCATGTTGATGGCGTCCGCTTCCTTGCGCTCGATGTTCTCTTTTACAGCGCCTTCGCGGGCGCTGATGATGATGTAGACGTCCACAGGCTGAGTCTGCCCGAATCGCCAGCATCGCCTAACAGCTTGATAATATTGCTCGTAGCTATCAGATAATCCGACAAAAATCATGTTCCGGCAATTCTGCCAGTTCATGCCGAAGCCCGCAATTTTGGGCTTAGTGACCAGGCATTTCAGGACGCCTACCGAAAATCCAAGCATCGTACTTGCTTTGTAGCTGGCCTTGTCGGACCCGCGGACCTGGCGCGACATCTCGCAGAGCTCATGTAATTTCTCGGACTCCGCATTGAGGTCGCACCATACAAGCCACTGTTCCCGGCTTGTATTGACCAGGTCCGCCGCAGCCTGACAACGTGCATCCAGTGACTCTTTCCGGGCGTTGCGCCTTTGAGTCAGTGTCAGTTTCTCGGTCGTCGGCGCATCGCCGTCGACGATGATCTCATGGACTCTGAGCGGCGGCAACTCGTAGCCGTTGTCCGCATAACCTAGACTAGTAGGATTGTCGAGGACTACGGACCAACTGGCCATCCATCGCCAGAAGGCCATCTCGGCATGGCCTTTGAGCCGCCATTTAGCGGTGTCGCCGCCATCATGGACAAAAAACATCGACAGCATTTCTGTACGAGACATCACTCCCAAGAATTCGGAGTGATTGCCCAGCTCCATATAGTCATTCGGAGCTGGCGTTGCCGTGCAGGCCAGCCGGTACGGCGTCCGGGAAAACGCATTAATTAGCATCGTCCGTACTTTGCCGGTGAAGGACTTGAGTATGGACGACTCATCCAAGACTACCCCGGAAAATACTGACGTGTCGAAGCGGTCTAGTTTGTCGTAGTTGGTTATATTAATGCCGTCTACAACGTCTTTCTGCCGCTCTACGACGACCGCATCAATCCCGAAGCGCTTGCCCTCGGCAGCTGTCTGCGCGGCGACTGCCAGCGGTGCCAATATAAGCACCGGCTTATCAGTACGCCGATACACCTGGTCCGCCCAGGCAAGCTGCATCAGTGTCTTACCAAGTCCGCAGTCCGCGAAGATAGCGGCTCGGCCCTTAGCCAGGGACCACCGCACAATGTCGCACTGGAAATCGAAGAGTGCGCCTGGCAAATCAGCTGCGTCAACTTCGAATCCGCTGGACTCGTTCGGCTGCTCTTTTTGGGTGATGAATTGGTCGTAATCCAATTGCGATGCCTCCGGGGATATGCTATAATTTAGGTGTATATTTTTAGGTTCGCGGTCGTTCTCTGTTGGCGCAGAGGGCGGCCGTTTTTCGTTCCGGATCATTTCGCAATCGTCAGGGATGCAGTATTCGTTATGCTGACATAATTCACAATCCATCGTTTTCACCTCCTTTCAAAATTAGCGCTGAATGATAAGCCGCTGTCCTGGTGTTAGTGTCATGTTTGGACCTAGCCCATTGGCTGCCTGAATCCGTTGCATCTCGTATCTGATGTCGGACTCATTGGCGTCAGCTATGGGCCTAGCCAGGTCCCAAAGGGTATCGCCCTTCTGGACGATATATACTTGCGGAGCTGATTGTCTTTCTTGGCGGCTGGCTTGTATTTCCCGGTAAGCTGCTTGTATTTCCCGATAAGCCGCTTGTATCTCTTGGTGCGCCGCCTGTATTTCCTGGTGTGCGGCTTGATACTCGTAGTGAGCGGACAACATACCTGCGGTTAGTGGTATTAAGGCTAATACCAGGACTTTAGTCGCATGCATCGTTATCACCTCCGCAGGGCAGGGAGCCCGTATCTCGATATCGGCGCACGGCTTGCTCCACGACCACTCGGCTAATGCCCAAATATTGGGCAAATGCCCCAGGGCTGATATGGTACGACCAGCGCTTTCCGTTTTCGCCGAGTGTCGCCGTACCAAATGGAAATCTCTGGTTACGGAGCCCCATACAGACGAACATGAGGCCCTTTCCCATCATCGCTGCTGCCACTTTAGGCGGTACGCATTTGGCGGTCATGTCAATCACCTCTTTCGTTATAACCAATCGTTAACGCAAGTCACTAAGCAAAAAAAATGGCGTCAGCTTCCCTTACAGTCAGCCCTAGTATCTCCCGCAGCAGTTGGATTTCGCCCCGGGTAAAATCACTCTGACCATGCACCTTACGGTATAGAGTTGCAGGATTTACTCCCAGTCGGTCTGCGACTGAAAGCATAGTCATGTTTTTGCGGTCCACCGCATATTGAAATAACGCCCGGTTAAACATTGTCTCACCTCCTTATCTTTCCTTTATCGCAATTCCTTACGCAAGAACATAATAACACGTAAGCCCGCATAATGTCAATGCGTTAATGAAATATTTCTGCTTTTTTTGAAATTTTTGTTGCAAAAACGCAAGGATGATGATAGAATATAGATAAAGAGGTGATACCGTGAATCAAAAGAAATCAGAAAAAGTAGAAGAAAAAAGCCCGACCATAACTATAACTGACTCATCAGGCGGGATGACCACATGCGAAATAAAACCGTTAGATTTAGATGTAATTACTAAGTTTATGGGAAAACCGGTCAAAGACATAATCAGGGATCGTCGAATCGAACTTAACATGACAATGCGGGAGTTATCTGTAGCGGTGGGTGTCAGCGAAGGCACTGTCTCCAGATGGGAGTCTGGGGAAATCTCCAATATGAGGAGAGGTGCTATGGTAAAGTTATCTAAAGTATTAGGCATTCCGCCTAACGTCTTAATGGGCTGGCCGGATTTAGGTTACAACGATGCACCGAAAACCTCACCGGATCTTTCAACCCCGCCCGACTTGGCTGAGGCAATTTACCTGTACAAGTCCCTCGATGATGCGGATCGCGGAGTAATCCGCGGAGAAATGAAAGGGATGCTCCGACATCCTAAATATAATAAACAGTTAGACATTGCGGCTTCGGGGTTGGACGAAAACACTGAAGCGGGACTAGAAAATATACGAAAAGCCCTTGATAAGTTGGTTACGGAAATAAATAAGGTGCAGAAGAAAAACGAGAAGTGATGTGCATGAAATATGAAGAAATGCTCCGCATCTGTGATGCGGAGCACATAATATTATCATACGAGGATTTCAGGCCGCCATTAAACGGCTTGTATATCTCATGTGACGGATTGCATACTATTATGCTGGCTACGTCTATTAGAGATGATTACCCATTGCGCAATGTGGTATTGGCGGAAGAATTAGGCCACCACTATACGCTTGCCGGGAATAATCTACCGCGGGAACACTGGAACCGCCTAAACAGATGTAATTTTTCCAAGGATGAGGCTAAAGCGCTCCGATGGGCAGCTGAGTATCTTATCCCTCAAGAAGAGCTTGTAACGGCTTATCGGGAAGACATTACAACGATTCCGGCGTTAGCCGAATATTTCGAGGTTACGCCGGCATTCATGGCTTATCGGCTATCCTTGCCAGGGCGATCGCAGTATCAGCGGAAAATTGTATGAAAAGGAGATGCATAAAATGAAAAAAGCAAAACTTTTAGCCGCTGTCCTGAGCGCGGCACTGGCCGCCGCTTCCCTCGCTGGATGCGGCTCGGATTCTGGAACAGCGCAGAGTAGCGTTGCTACGCCGCAGCACAAGGTATTTACGACGGACAGCAAGAGCCAGAAAACGGCCTATCTGGTCGTCGTCCAGGATGCTCCAGTAACCGAGGAGCAATTGGAAAAAATCGGCCAAGAGCAGATTGACGCGGCCAAAACGAAAAACGTTTTCGTCAGTTTCTCCGACACTGACGTTGCAGGAATCCCGTACACCTACGGAAGTATGCAACGTGTCAATGACAAAATCACGAAAAATTTTAGATTGCAGAAAAACTGGGCAAATAAGCCCACGGAAGACGATTATAAGGTTTACGTCTTATTCACGAAGTACATCCAACAGAACCCCCAGGGCACGTATGATGACTTCGTGGGCAGTTACTCCGGCGCCCCATCGGCGGCCGAAGCTAAGGCCGCAGTGGACAAAGTCCACGCCTGGATCAATAGCTAATTTTTTTACGCAATAAAAAAAAATCCCGCTTCCCTGCGGCAACAGGAAAACGGGATGCGCTGACAGTACTACCAATACTGCCGACAATATAATCACACCGAACAAGAGGCTGATTATACTTAACATTATACCACATCAGCCTCTACGCTACCTAGAAAGTGAGGCTTATTTTTATGGGTATGAAAAGAGCTAACGGCACCGGGTCCGTGTATAAGCTCAAACAGAAATTAAGAAAACCATTTAAGGCAGTCATTACGGTCGGCTGGAAGGACGACGGCACGCGGATCAGAAAGTGCATCGGTTACTTTGAAAAATCAGCGGAAGCCTACCAGGCCTTGGCAGCATATCAGCTTGAGCCGGAACGCTTCGACAATCGCGATGTGACGTTCGCCCAGGCCTGGGACTGGATGATCACGGACAAAAAAAGAAAAGGCGTCGACTTGAAAAAGGGCGGCTATGCAACGGCCAAGAAAAAGTGTGCGCCCATATGGAGCATGCCGATCCAGCAGATACGGTTGGCACATTTGCAGGCGATTTTCGATTCCTTCAAAAATCTCGGCCGGGGATCGCATGAAAAAGTGTTAACTGCGATTAATGGGGCGTTTAAGGCGGCCATAAAAAACGACGTCATCCAGAAGAATTACGCAGAGCTGATTACTTTGCCGCCTGCCGTGAAATCGACGCTGCATGTTCCATTTTCGGAGCAAGAAATTGAGGTCCTTTGGCAGCATGCAGACATTAGGCTGGTCCGTGTAATGCTGATATACATCTACACCGGCATGAGGCCGGCAGAGCTATACCAGGTTAAAATTGATAACGTGCATATCAAGGAGCGCTATGTTATTGGCGGGATAAAAACCGAAGCCGGGCGCGATAGAATAATACCCCTCGCGAAGTGCATCATGCCGTTTGTGACGGAGATGTACTCCCAGGCCCGTTTCTGCCAATCCCCGACATGGATGCCACCAAAATATATCCAGGTCCGCCTGGATCGACCCCTAAAACAACTCTGTAAAAAGCTGGGAATCCGGGAACACCTACGCCATGATACCCGGCACACATTTATATCGATGGCCCGGAATTATGGAATGGACCTATTCACGCTTAAGCTAATCGTAGGCCATGCGCAGAGGGATGTCACCAGCGACGTCTACACGCATAAAGATGCGCGGCAATTGGTTGACGCGGTGGATAAATTACCGGTTAAATTTGACGCTCAACATAGAGCCACTATGTAGCCACCGCCCTAGAAATAGATAGATTCTGCGAGATATCGTTAGCGCCGTAAATCACTAGCACGTGATAGCGGCGCTATTTTGCTTGCATTATGCACTTAGCTTATATTGTATCCATTCTGTAGCATATATTTCCTTGAAAAAACGTTTAAATTATGTCAAAATAAGCATAAGAGTGGAGGTGGCCATCGTGTCCACAATTAAAGATATTGCAAAAGCTGCCGGCGTTTCTATTGCTACCGTATCCATCGTCCTGAACGGAAAAGGACGGGAACGAAAAATTTCTCAGGAAACTCAACAGCGAATATACAAAATTGCACAAGATTTAAACTACGTTCCAAACCAATCGGCAAAGAAGCTTCGGTCAGCACAAAAGGACAGCTACGCCATTGCTTTCTACTGGGCAACAGACTTTCGTATCAACTACTTGGCCCGTATCACCCTCGGTATCCAAGAAGAAATCATGAAACAAAATAAAACAATTCATTTAACCGTTGTCCCATATAAAGTTGACCAGCTCCAAAAACAGCTCGAAGCCATGCAGAATGAGTTTTTCAACGGCATCATCATCGCTAACATGTCCAACAAGGACATGGATTATCTCAATTCCATCCATATTCCATGCCCGGTGGTCCTGTTCAACAGGGAATCGGATAAATACAGCAGCGTCACCATGGACAACTATCAAATCGGCTGCAACGTCGCCCGTCATTTCCTCGACAAGGGAATTTTTGACGCCGGCGTCTTGACCCACGACACAACCTTCCCCATCATGCGTACCTGGATGCAGGGCTTCCTCGATACCTTTGCCCAAAACGGCCATCCGGTTCCGGAAGAAAACATCGTCCTTTGTGACACGGCTTCCGCCAGTGCTGTCGCCGCTACGAAAAAACTCTATGAAGAAAAACGGATGCCCCGGGCGATGTTCTGCGAATCGGACGTCCTGGCCCACGGCATGCTCTATGCCTGCCATGCCTTAGGCATCGCGATTCCGGAGGAAGTAGAAGTCTTCACCATCGGTATCAATATGGCTCAGCTCAATGACTATGCCATCCCATCCTTATCTCGTGTCGATATCCCCATGGGCGAAATCGGTCAGCACTGTCTGCATCTCATGGTCGACCTCATCGAAAAGAAAAAAGAAAATCCGACGGTTCAATTCGTCGAAGGCCGGGAAATTATCGGACAATCTTCACCGGCAGAATAAGTAATAATTCAATTTCTTTCCCTCCCCCTTATTTAGAAAAAGGGACGACCCCAAAAAAGATTTTTACGGGGTCGTTCCTTTTTTTATATCCATTTATGCAGCCATCAAGACTGTAAAACCGATTTCATCGCCCTTACGATGTCTGAAAATTCCTCATCGCCAAGGGTCCGTACGGAAAGGATAAGGGCATCGTGACGGATGCGGGCCAAAACAGGGATATCTCCTTTTCGAAGGCTTTCCTCTAAGGCCGTTACCGTCCCGCTTATCGGCCGGACAGCGACGCCCCAGCCGGGAAGGACGACACCGGGGAAGGCACCGCCGCCGACGGCATCGTCGACTTCAACGAGCGATATTTCAAAGGGAAGACCGGCCTCTGCTAAAGCGGCTGCCAGCAACTTCCCGCGTTTATGGCAGACGTCAGAAGGCTGCACCAGGGCCGCCAATGTCGGAATCTTTTGAACCGCCTCTCCGTCCCGATAGATGCGAAGCGTCCCTTCGAGACCGGCTAAGGTCATCTTATCGATGCGAAGGGCCCGAAGCAGCGGGTGGCGTCTCATCCGTTCAATATAGGAAGCCTTGCCGACGATGATGCCGGCCTGGGGCCCGCCTAACAGTTTATCACCGCTAAAGGTAACGACGTCGCAGCCGGCTTCAATGACTTCTCGGACCGTCGGTTCATGAGGGAGTCCCAGTGACTCCAAGTCGATAAAGAGGCCGCTGCCAAGGTCATTGATACAGGGAAGATTTTGGGCGTGAGCCAGTCTGACTAAATCCTCTGCCGCTACGCTTTCTGTAAAGCCGATGATGCGGTAGTTGCTGGTATGGACTTTCATCAAAGCTCCCGTGTCTTCACGAATAGCCTGTTCATAATCGACCAAATGGGTCTTATTGGTCGTCCCGACTTCACGAATCGTGCAGCCGCTCTGTTCAATGACATCGGGAATGCGGAAGGAGCCGCCGATTTCAACCAATTCACCTCGGGAAACGACGACTTCTTTGCCGGGCATAAGGCTGGCCAACACTAAGAGGACCGCGGCGGCATTATTGTTGACAACCAGGGCATCTTCGGCCCCGGTAAGCTGACAGAGGAGTTCCCGTACATGATCATCACGAAGGCCCCGTTTTCCCAATGCTAAATCATACTCTAAATTGGTGTAGTGCCCGACGAGTTCCGCAATCTGTCCGGCAATGTCCGGACTGAGAACGGCCCGGCCCAAATTGGTATGAAGGACGGTCCCGGTCCCATTGATGACTCTCCGCAAATGCCCCTTATCCGCGCCCTGTATAGAGGCCGCCACGGCTTGTTCAAAAAGCTCCATAGAAAAAGGTTCATTCCAGAGTCCTTCGAGAATGGCTCTCCGCCTATCGTCGAGAACGGCGCGAATGGCATCGCGAACAATATGACGCGGTTTTTCTAACTGCTGAAAAGCCGGACGCTGCAAGAGCGTATCGACATCAGGCAGCTGGCGAAGCAGCTGTTTTATAGCTTCATTCATAAACGTCATCTCCTTTAGCTGTATCATTAGCGGCCCTTGCCCCGGCAGCCCGGCCATCACCGGCCTTCACCGTAAGACCCAAACCATCAAAATAAGTTAAAATCAAGAGGGCCTGACGGCGGTTAACCTGCAAGAGGTCTCGCAAAGTCCCCACCTTTAAAACTTCATGTTCCTTGAAATACTGAGTAACGACCTCGGCGGCTCGTCGAAGGCAGGCCTTCGATAAGACAAACTCCGGCGAAAGGAAGGTGAGGCTCTTCCCCTGTAAGGCCTTGAGGATTTCCAGTACGTCCGGCCCCAAAGAAAGGAGGTCGGCAATCGCAACGGGGCGGTACCCGCTTCGAGCCAATCGCCTTTCAATCTCCGACTGGCATTGGCGCTGACGGGGTGAAAAAGCGAGGCGAAAATCCTTGGCCGCAACGAAATCTCGCGACAGTCGGCAGATTTTTCGCGCCAAGAGCAACTGCAGCAGTGCCCGACCTTCTTTTTCACCAAGGCCTAACCGCTGCCGCCATTCAGGTTGGGGCATGCCAAAGCGCAGGGGCCACCGTTTATGGTACTCATGGAGTACAGAAAGGCTCCGAGCCTGCCATGACTTGAAGGCTTCGCCATGAATCCAGCCCAGGCGAAATGGCTTCACCAGGCCTTGATGTTTTAAATGTTCGAGAGCGTCTTCAACCTGCCCAGAAGGCAGGTCGGTTCCGGCAGAAATAGCCTCAACCGTCGAAAACGGAGACTGACAGCACTGTAAAAACTGAGCAATCACTGCCTCTTTCAGATTCGCATCGCGAGCTCGTAAGGCCGTCATCAGATTCTCTTTAAAGCGACGGTGTTTTTCCGGACGGGCATCGAGGATTTTTCCTCCGCCTACGGTATGCATGGGCGAAAACGAACGAAGGATAAAAGGATCCCCGCTTTTGACATAGATTTCATCTCGCTCCAATCGCAGCTGCAAGAAACCTTCCGTACCGGGTTCGATGGCTTCGACGCCTAAGGGGACGACACGGGCCATGACTTCCCGCGTCCCGACTAAGAGGCGCACACGCTGCCAGAGTACCAGTGGCGGCGCCTCCCTAAGGCAGGTCACCTTGGCATCGATCATACGCGTCGCCGTCACGTCCGGTACCGCACAGAGGACCGAGCCGCGAGGAACGTCGCCGCAGGAAATTCCGGCCAAGTTAAGTGCCGTCCGCTGTGACGGTTCCGCTCGAAGGACGTCTTCCTCATACACCTGAATATTGCGAACGCGCAGCTGCCGCCCTCCGGGGTAAAGCCATAGGTACTGCTCCTTTTCCACGACCCCGTCGAGGAGGGTACCCGTAACGATAGTTCCGACTCCATTAAGCGAAAAAGAACGGTCCACATGGAGACGGCCAGGACCGGAAGCCTCTTGGGGCAGAATCGTTTCGGCCATCCGGGAAATGGCATCGACGAGTTCGCGCATTCCGCGGCCGCTCAAAGCATCGGTGACGACGAGCGGAGCCCCTTCCGCAGCCGTACCGATGAAAGCTTGGTCCATGCGGGATAAGGACTCCTCAAGGGCTTCTGGGGCAACCGTATCGGCCTTGGTTACGACGACGATAAATTTACGAACGCCAAAAAGGGTCAAGATGCCGAGATGTTCACTCGTCTGCGGCATGACCCCTTCCTTGGCATCGACGACGAGCAGGACCATGTTGAGGCCCGGCAGGCCGGCGACCATATTCTTTATAAATTTTTCATGACCGGGTACATCGACGATACCGCACCGCGTCCCATCGGGCAGATCCAGCCAGGCAAAGCCTAAATCGATAGTCAGGCCCCGTCGTTTCTCTTCAGCCGTCCGGTCGGTCTCGATGCCCGTCAAAGCCCGCACAAGCGTCGTCTTGCCGTGATCGACATGACCGGCTGTGCCGATAACGATATGTCTGGTCATCCTGTCAACCTTCTTTTATCTTAGTATATGAAACGGAAAGGCCCTGACGGCAGGCATGATATAAAGCGGCCCATTCCACCGCCTCCTTGTCGAATAAGGCAGTGAGGGCCGCTTCATCGTTCAACTCGTATTTTAAAGAAAAACCACAGGACGCATCGATTTTTCCCGGCGTAGGAATGATGCGCACCGAAAGTCCCGCTTCCTTCGCAAGGCGTTCACCTTCAATAGCCTCTCTCGTCGACGGCACTAAGACGATGCCGTATTCCTGAACCGCCATTACCCTTCCTGAGCCAAGGCCTGCTCAACGGCGCGTGCCAGCTGGTCGGCACAAGACGTGCCCCGATCCTCGCAGGGATTTCCTTTTAGGATAGCGACGGCCCGCTTGGCATCGGCGTCTTCAAGGAGCTTGCCGAGAGCCAGGGTGTTGCCGGGACAACCGCCGACGAAACGGACGTCATGGAGCTTCCCGTCTTCGATGGCAAAGGAAATTTCACGAGAACAAGTTCCCTTGGTCTTATAGGAATAGTTTTTCATAAAAAAATCACCTCGAATATCCGCAGAAGGAACGGATTATTTCAGCAGGGAATCTAATTTGTTCTTTAATACATTGGCTGGAACAGAACCGATAGCCCGGTCGACGACTTTCCCGTCTTTGAAAAAGACCATGTTGGGAATCGTGCTGACATCGTAATCCTGGGCAAGGGCCGGATTTTCATCGACGTCGAGTTTCCCGATTTTAACCTTGCCGGTATATTCTTCGGCGAGTTCTGTAATAATCGGTCCTTCCTTTTCGCAAACACCGCACCAGGTTGCAAAGAAATCTACCAAAACAGGTTCGCTGCTGTTCAAAACTTCTTTTTCAAAATTATCCATTGAAAATTTATATTCCATAATAGACGCCACCTTTCTTCTTTTGACTATTTGCCTTTTGTAACTAATTTCATTATATATTAGTACACCAATCGAGTCAAGTTTTCCCCAAAAATTTACACAATCGCCAAAAACGCCTACGAGCGGACAATGACTTCCAAAGCCGCTACCGCTGCCAGGACGTCTTCAACGGTCGTAAACTGAGAAAAAGAAAAGCGAACCGTCCCCTGAACGGCCGTCCCCAAGGCCTCATGCATGAGGGGTGCGCAATGATAGGCCGGCCGCGTCGCCATATGATAGGTCTCCCATAGGATGTCGCTGACGACAGCCGACTCGGCATCGCCCAGATTCAGGCTGTAGACACCTACCCGGGGACCGGAAAAATCCCCGTAAAGGCAAATTCCGGGAATGGCCTGCACGGCAGGAATAAAGGCTCGGGCCAATTCCTCTTGATGAGCCCTGACAGCCGGAATCCCCTTTTTTAAGATAAGTTCGACAGCCGCACTCAGGCCGGCAATACCGGCGACATTGGCTGTCCCCGCTTCAAAAACAGCAGGAACTCCCGAAGGCTGCTCCCGCTCAAAAGTATGAACGCCGTCGCCGCCCGTAATAAACGGCAGGACTTCGACGCCGCGGCGGATGACGATTCCTCCCGTTCCGCCCGGTCCATAGAGCGATTTATGCCCGGTAAAGCAGGCCGCCGTTACGATGCCGTCAGACAGATCGATGTCATAAGCCCCTGCCGTTTGAGATACGTCGACAATGAGCCCCAGACAGTGCTTCCTGCAAAAAGCCTTGATGCGGTTCAAGTCGAGGACATTTCCCGTCACATTAGAGGCATGATTACAGACCAACCATTTCGTCTTCGGCGTCAGCAGCCCTTCCATGTCATCGTAAGCCAGCCCTCCTGTAGGACTGACAGCCGGAATGACGGTCAGTTCCGCCCCTAAAGCCTCTAACTGGTATAACGGGCGCAGAACGGCATTATGCTCCCAAGCCGTCGTCATAACGCCGTCTCCGGGCCGGATCAGCCCTTTCAGCACCATATTCAAGGCAACCGTAGAATTGTGGGTAAAGGCAACGTCGTACAAATCCTTACCGTTAAACAGTGTCTGAACGCGATGTTTCGCCGTCAAGACGATGTCATAGGCCTTTAAAGAATAGCCGTGGGCACCGCGGGACGGATTGCCGATATCGCCGGCCGTCAAGGCTTCAAAGACGGCCTTCGATACGGCTTCCGGCTTTTGGGCCGTCGTCGCCGCATTGTCAAAATAATACATGACGCCCTCCTTTCCAAGCAGCCCTATTGAAAAAGGCCCGACGAGACTGCCAAAGCAGGTCGTAAGGCCCTTACAAGGTTACAACTTAAATGCCGAAACGTGCAAAGATGGTATCGACGTGGCTGAGCATTTTCTTGACATCAAAGCAGCCTTCAATTTCTGCTTCAGTCATATACTGTTTAACGTCTTCATCTTTTTTCAAGTTTTCCAAGAAGTCTTCTCCGTCGATCCAGCGCTTCATGGCATTGCGCTGTACCCAGCGGTACGCCTGTTCGCGGACGGCACCTTTTTCGACGAGGGTATTGAGGATAATCGGGCTGTAAATGAGTCCGCCCGTCAAATTGAGGTCGGCCATCATCTTATCGGGATAGACGAGGAGCTTGTCGATGACCCGGGTAAAGGTCTGGAGCATATAGTCAAGAGCAATGGTGCTGTCCGGCAGGATAACCCGTTCTACGGAAGAATGGGAAATATCGCGTTCATGCCAGAGAGCGACGTCTTCCAAAGCCGCCTGGGCATTGCCGCGGATGACACGAGCCAAGCCACACATGCGTTCACAAGTAATAGGATTGCGCTTATGAGGCATGATGGACGAGCCCTTCTGTTTAGGACTGAAGTATTCTTCTGCTTCGCGAACTTCCGTACGCTGGAGATGACGGATTTCCGTTGCCATTTTGTCGATGGAGCTGGCGATGACAGCCAAGGTCGTAAGGAATTCGGCGTGGCGGTCACGCTGCAGGGTCTGCGACGAAATAGGCGATGCCGCAATGCCGAGGTGTTCGCAGACGTATTGTTCAACGAAGGGATCAACGTCAGCATACGTACCGACAGCACCGGAAATTTTACCGACGGCAATCGTTTCCTTGGCATGTTTCATGCGGTCGATATCGCGTTCAATTTCAGCCATCCAGTTGCACAGCTTGAGGCCGAAAGTCGTCGCTTCGGCGTGAATGCCATGAGTACGGCCGATGCACGGCGTATATTTAAATTCAACGGCACGGCGACGCAATACGGCGTGGAAGTCTTCGAGGTCCTTGATGAGGATATCCGAAGCCTGTTTCAGCATGGAACCCAAAGCCGTATCTTTGACGTCTGTCGACGTCAGGCCCAAATGGACGTACTTTCCGGCTTCGCCGATATTTTCGGAAAGGTTGGAGACGAAAGCAGCAATATCATGATGTGTTTCCGCTTCGATTTCATGGATGCGGTCGACAGAAAAGGCAGCTTTTTCGCGAATTTCTTTAGCCGCTTCTTTCGGGATATTCCCAAGTTCAGCCTGGGCTTCACTGGCCAGGATTTCCACCTGTTTCAGCGTATCCCATTCATTGAATTCTGTCCAAATTTGACCCATTTCCGGTTTCGTATAGCGTTCAATCACAGTTGATCTCTCCTTTATCATTGACATGAGTACGGTAAAAAAACTCACCGTCACTATTATACACTATCTATAGTGCCGAAGGTAGCCGTTTTGCAAGTTTTATTCAATCACAATGGATTCTCTTTCCCGCGCAGTCACATAGCCGATGACAGCGGCACAGGGAAGGACGTCCTTCAAGGACCGTTCCAAAAGCACGGCATCTTTTTCAGAAACGGCAATGAGAAGGCCGCCCGACGTCTGCGGATCATATAAAACATCCATCATTCCTTTATCGATGCCGTCGGCTGAAACGCGGCCTGCCGCAAAATCACGGTTACGGTACGCCCCGGCGGGAATAAAGCCCATAGCGGCCATATCCAGAGCCTCTTTATGGAAGGGGATAGATGAAGTATCAAAGTGAATCGTCGTTTCACTTCCATCAGCCATCTCACAAGCATGCCCTAAGAGACCAAAACCGGTAACGTCGGTACAGCTGTGAACGTCGTAGCGAACCATCACGTCCCGAGCGGTCTTATTGAGCTGCGCCATCTGGGCGTATAGCTGCTGCAAAAGGGGCTGAGCTACAAAATCCCCTTGAGCTGCCGTCATCAAGATCCCGACACCCAAAGGCTTGGTCAAGATGAGGACATCACCGGGACGAGCCGATGAATTACGCAGTAATTTTTGCGGATGCACAAAGCCCGTGACCGACAAGCCGTATTTCGGTTCCTTATCTTCAATCGTATGACCGCCGGTGATGATGACGCCACTTTCATAGGCCTTGCTGTAGCCGCCTTCTAAGATGAGGCGAATGGCGTCTTGGCCCATCTTCAGGTTGACGCACATGACGTTCATGGCAAGCTTTGCCTCCGCCCCCATGGCGTAGACGTCGCTCAGGGCATTAGCTGCTGCAATTTGGCCGAATAAATAAGGATCGTCGACGATAGGCGGAAAGAAGTCGACAGTCTGGACAATGGCCAAGTCGTCCGTAACTTGGTAGACCGACGCGTCGTCGCTCTTATCATAGCCGACGAGGAGGCGGTCATCAGTGTGTGTTGGAAGCCCTTCCAACAATTGAGCCAGTGTCCCTGGCCCCAGTTTAGCGCCTCAACCGGCACAGGATGCCAGCTGGGTTAATTTCAGTTTATCTTCCATGGAAGTCCCTCCTTATGAATAACAATACAGACTTTTCTCTCTTTGTTTATATTATACTATAATTTCACCGATAGTTTTATGCCTTCTCTTATTTTTGCAATTCTTACGCTCCGGTTTAGCTCGATTTTAGATTTACCGGCTATACTGTGTTTGTACTCAAAAGAAGCAAGGACAGACAGGAGGAATTCATCATGACCCAAGAAAAATGGCAAGATACACTCATTTCCATCAAAAATAAGATGTTCACCGCCCGCAATGCAAAAATCGCAGCCGCTTTTATCGTCGTCGCCGTCATCGCCGGTGCCGGCGGCCGCTACTATCTCCACCAGCGCCATATGGCCCGCCATGAAGAGCAAGTCGCCGCCATGGCCGATTTGACCCAGGCCCAGGCAAAGCAAAAAGGCGTCAGTCTCATCAATGAAGAACAGGCCCGTGCCGCAGCTGCCAAGGCCATCGGCAAAGACGAAAGTCAGCTGGACTTTAAAGAAGTCGCCCTCTTTGACATGGAGAGCATGAAGCATAGAGACGGACGCGAAGAACATCGGCAAGATCGCCGCGGCGAAAGAGGACCGGGAGAAGGCCCTGACCGCAACGAAAAAGGCCGTCCGAATATGGATGAAAGAATGAGACCGGAACAGGGAAGCCCTCAAATGGGTCCCCAGGACCATCAAGGCGGGGCCCCGGCCCTCCAACCGCCTCAGGAACTGACGACGCCTCAAGCAGCCGCGCAGCAAAACCCACAGCAGGGGCAGGCAGTACCACAGGGACAGCAAACAACCGGACAGCAGCCGGCGGCACAGCAAGGTCAGCAGCCAGGCCAACCGATGCAGCCCGGCTTCCACCCCATGTATAAGGTCCGTGCCGTCTCCGGCAGCGTTCACTACGACATCCTCATCGACGCCGTAACCGGGTCGGTCATCCATACTCAAATCGATGACTGACAAAAAGGACTGACCGATGAAGTATCTTGGGTTGCTCCCATGAGCCAGACGTTCGCGCTGGTTTATGGAAACAAGACAGGGGCTCCATCGGCCGGTCCTTTTTTCTGCCCTCGAAAACAGCTATAATAGAAATATCATACAGAAAGGATGCTGCCCTATGCTCCATTTACGCGATATTTCCTTACGCCACCGCCTGCTCATCGCCAACTTTACCATGGTCTTTGTCCCCATCTTCATTTTGACCGTCCTCGGCTTCCTCTTGGTCTCGGGCCTTCGCTTCTCGTCGCCTCACAACGACCTGATGACCTTATGGCCGGAAAAGGGTCCGGCCCTTTCCATCCAATATACGGTCAGTTCCCTCCGGGTCAAAGCCGAACGGCCGGGGCCGCTGAAACTGAATGACCTTCGCGAAGACTGCCAGGTCCTGGAAAGCCTGGGGATTGCCACGGCCATCATCCGCCACGACCAGGTCGCCTACGTCACACCGGGCGTCGACTTCTACGGATTAGCCGACCGGGTCCTGCAAAAGTCCCACGGTCAAAAGACGGTCATGACCTGGGACGGCGACGGCTTCTTCTTCCGATATTCGTCGCCCCACAGCGGGACGACGATCATCGCCGCCGGAAATACGCCCTTCATCGCCAAAACCGGCATCCGCGAAGGCATGGCCAAAAACGTCATCCAGACACTCCTCATCTTCATCGTCGGGACAGCCAGTGTCATCATCATCGGCTGCGGCCTCATCCTGTCCCGCCTCTTGTCGCGCCAAATTTTAGGGCCCTTGGCCGCCCTTCGCACGGCGGCCTCCGAAATTGAAAAGGGCAACCTCGATTATAAACTGACCGTCTCGTCCCGTGACGAACTGGGCCAGACCTGTTCCGCCTTCGACCGCATGCGCCGCCAGCTCAAGGCAGCCCGAACGGCACAGGAAAAATACGAACAGAACCGAAAAGAACTCATTGCCGGCATCTCTCACGACCTGTCGACACCACTGACCCTCTTAAAAGGCTATGCCAGCGGCATCTTAGTCGGCATTGCCAAAACGGCAGAAAAGCGCCATCACTATATAGAGCTCATTTACCAAAATGCCTGCTCCTTAGAAAAACTCGTCGACCGCCTGTTCCTCTTTTCAAAACTCGACTTAGGCCAGGTCGATTTCACCCTTGAGACGGTGTCCCTAAGGGACTACTTTGCAGACTTTACCGCCGAAAATACGGCGCTCTTCGCCGAACGGGGCCTCATCCTCCATTATACAGCGCCGTCCGATCCGGCCCGAGTCCGTATTGACCGAATGCAGTTCCAACGGGTCATCGATAACCTCTTAGAAAACGCTTTAAAGTACAAAGACACCGATACGGTCGCCATGGATATCAAGCTGGAGGCGACTCCGGTTCAGGTTACCCTATCCTTTGCCGACCACGGCCCGGGCGTCCCCAAAGTCTACCTTACCAAACTGTTCGACAGTTTTTACCGAACCGATGAAGCCCGCACAGACGTCAAAAAAGGCAGCGGTCTGGGTCTTGCCATCGTCAAACAAATCATTGCTACCTTAAAAGGACGGATATACGCTGCCGAAACTCCGGGCGGAGGATTGACCGTCGTCATCACCTTGCCGGCAGCAGAGGAGGATAATCATGAAATCGATTCTAATCATTGAAGACAATATGGAAATCGCTGAACTCGAACGAGACTTTCTCGAAGCTGACGGAATTGCAAGCGTCATCGAAACAGACGGAACGAAGGGCATGGAACGGGCCTTAGCCGACGATTTCGACCTCATCCTCTTGGATATCATGCTCCCCGGCACGGACGGCTTCCACATCTGCCGCCGCATCCGCGAAGCCAAGGAAGTCCCCATTCTCATGGTGTCCGCCAAACGGGAGGACATGGACAAGATACGCGGTCTCGGCCTCGGTGCCGACGATTATATCATCAAACCCTTCAGCCCGACGGAACTCGTCGCTCGCGTAAAAGCTCACATCCAGCGCTATGAACGGCTGACCGGAAAGGCCCGTCCGGAAAGCGGCAGCGGGGAAGTCCTCCGCAGCGGCGATCTCGAAATCTACGTCGACAAGCATCGCGTATACGTAAAAGACCGGGAAATCAGCCTGACTAATCGAGAGTTTGAACTCTTGGTCTTTTTGGCTAAACATCCCGGCCTGGTATTCAGCCGCGACCGCCTCTTTGAACGAGTCTGGGACCTCGACGCCGAAGGCGATACGGCAACGGTCATGGTCCACATCAACCGCATCCGAGAAAAGATAGAACCCGATCCGGCAAAGCCCATTTACATCGAAACGGTCTGGGGCGCCGGCTATCGCTTTAAAGAGGCCTGATCCTTATCTTGCTTCACGGCGCAGGATTTCCTGGCCGACGGTAACGCCGGCAGCTGACGCCTGAACGAGTCCGCGGGTAATGCCGGCGCCGTCACCGATGGCAAAGAAGTTCGGAATTTTGGTTTCTAAGACCGAACTCAACTCCAGTCGGTTCGAATAGAATTTGGCTTCTACGCCATACAAGAGAGTATGTCTCGAATTGGCACCCGGCGCGATGGCGTCGAGGGCTTCAAGCATCTCTTTAATATCCTGCATATGGCGGTAGGGCAGGACCAACGACAAATCGCCGGGCGTCGCCTTGGGCATCGTCGGGCGAACGAGACCGCGCTGAATCCGTTCCGGCGTCGACCGACGGCCATCGAGGAAATCACCGAGGCGTTGTACGATGACGCCGCCGCCTAAGATATTGGCTAAATTGGCGATATACTTCCCGTACTTAATCGGTTCGTGAAAGGGCTCGGTAAACTTCTTCGATACCAAGATGGCGAAGTTCGTGTTCTCGCTCTTCTTATGGGCATAACTGTGGCCGTTGACGGTCAGTAAGCCGTCGTTATTTTCTTCGACGACGAAGCCGTAGGGGTTCATGCAGAAAGTCCGGATTCGGTCATCGAAAGACTTGCTGAAATAAATAAGTTTCGATTCATAGACGACGTCCGTAATCGTTTCCAGCACTTCTGCCGGCATTTCGACGCGGACGCCGATATCGACGGCATTGGAGGTCAGGCGAAGACCCATTTTTTCCACTTCGTGGACGAACCATTCCGACCCTTCCCGTCCGGGCGCACTGACCAGATAGCGACAGGCGTAAAACTGATCGTCGATCAAGACGCCTTTGATCTGTCCCTCTTCTTCTACCAAGTGATCCACAGCCGTATCGGCCATGATATCGACCTTACCTTCGAGGAAATCGCGCATATGTGTCAAAATCTGGCCATTGACGTCGGTCCCTAAGTGGCGGATACGAGCCGGAATGAAGCTGAGGTCAGCTGCCGCGGCCTTTCGCTTTATCTCGCGAATGCGATCTTTATTTTCATCGCCGTACACCTTGCGGTCGGCACCGCCAAAACGGCAGTACACTTCGTCGACATAACGGATTTTATCCATTAAATCGGCTTTTGGCATATAGTCATCGAGGTTGCCGCCGTATTCGGTAGTCAGTGTCAGTTTCCCGTCGCTGAAGGCACCGGCACCGCCCCATCCGCAGACGACATTGCGCACCCGGTCCTGCGGTTTAGCATCGCCATTGAGACTGGTCGCAATCCGTTCCTGAATATCCTGGCCTTTTTCGACCATGAGGATATCGAGTCCCTTATCCGCCAGCTCCAAGGCCGTAAAAATCCCGGCCGGTCCGGCACCGATAATGATGACATCATAGGTTTTTACTGCTTTCATATACGCCACTTCCTTATAAAAACACCTTTACATCGAACAAAAAAGGCGCTGTCTCCTTGGGACAACGCCTTTTGCAGCCACACAAGCAGCTCCTCATTCAGCATAGCATGCTGTACGAACAAAGTCAACCGGCCGCCGATTCGAGGAGGCAAGAAAAAAAGCCGTTCCCGAAGGAGCGGCTTTTTCGTTACGCACTAAGCTTACTGCTGTTCATGTTCATGTTCAGCCCGTTCTTTTTTGTAGAAGTCAGCCGTAATCGCATCAGAGCAGCATACAGCGACGACGTCAGCTACGTCTTCAGACGAGCAGCCACGGGACAAGTCAAGGATAGGTTTGTCGAGGCCCTGAACCAAAGGTCCGAGAGCCGTTGCATTGGCAAAGCGCTGAACCATCTTGTAACCGATATTAGCAGCATCGAGGTTCGGGAAGATGAGGACGTTGGCATGGCCGGCAACGGTCGAGCCGGGAGCCTTGTGTTCGCCGACTTCCGGAACGAGGGCAGCGTCAGCCTGCATTTCGCCGTCAAAAGCAAAATCGACGTTGCGTTCTTTCAAGATTTCAACAGCTTTGCGGACGTTTTCAACGGATTCACCGGCGCCGGAACCCATCGTGGAGTACGAAAGGAAAGCAACCTTCGGATTGAGGATCTGAACGGTACGACGAGCACGTTCGACACAAATGCAGGCAATATCAGCCAGCTGATCTGCCGACGGATTTGGGATAACGCCGCAGTCACCGAGGACGAGGATACCATTGTCGCCGTACTGAGGAGTGTTCGTCAAGAGAATGAAAGCCGAGGATACGGTCTTGTTGCCAGGGCGGGGGCCGATGACCTGAAGGCCGGCACGGATAACTTCTGCCGACGTCGTAGCAGCACCGGATACGCAGCCGTCAGCTTCGCCGAGAGCGACGAGGCCAGCCGCAAAGAAAGTGTTGTTGTGCGTCATGATGTCGCGAGCTTTTTCAATCGTCATGCCTTTCTTTTCGCGGCGTTTTGCAAAGTATTCGCAAAGTTCATCCATCCGATAGTACGTTTCCGGATTGATGACTTCAACACCAGTGAGATCGATTTGGAATTTAGCAGCATCTTTTTTGATCTGTTCCAGTTTACCTACGAGAACGATTTTAGCAAAACCATCAGCCAAAACGCGTTCAGCAGCTTTCAGGACACGACGGCTGTTCGTTTCCGGAAGGACAATTTTCTTTTGGGCCTTGGAAACACGGGCTTTTAAATCTTCTGTAAATCTCATTTGGATACCACTCCTTGTAAGTTCTTAGAAATTGTTGAGAAATATGGCCTTATGATAAGGAAAATATTCCTATCACTATCCTTCATTATAATACAAATTGACTGGGAATCAAACCTATTATTACTCATATATAAAATGAGCAGAAGAAATATATTATACTAATTCTGCAACGATAGTGATTTTTTCATACACAGAAGGCATTTTCCAACGATTTCCTAGTACAAAAAAAGCTGCACAACCAAAGTTGTGCAGCTTTTTTCATGGTGGGCGATAACAGGATCGAACTGCTGACATCCTGCTTGTAAGGCAGGCGCTC
>OLFY01000530.1_pt1 | contig 58309 bp, 45 predicted proteins | sample 1605611 | NCBI WGS metagenome assembly OLFY01 (sample SAMEA3888923, study PRJEB22519) | human gut metagenome | biome: human gut; feature: human-associated habitat; material: faeces | place: Denmark | collected 2011 | reverse complement strand
CCCTTTTGTTTTAGGTAGTTACGTTATATTTTATTAACTTGCGAAACTTGAATAAGTTACTTTCGTAACTCTAAATAAGTTACTTTCGCTCGGCCAAGCCATTGTAAAAGGGAAATTCTTCCCTTTTCCTTTGGCTTTGCGCTCGCTTATTCGTAACTTTGCAAAAATTTATAAGTGGGAAAAGAAATGGCGGAAGAAAACCATCGGATACTGCTTGACCAAATAGATTATCCAAGCGACTTGCGCAAACTGGAGGTGAAGGACCTGCCAGAGGTGTGTCGTGAGCTTCGCAGAAACATTATAGAAGAGGTGGCGGTCAACCCCGGCCACTTGGCTTCGAGCCTCGGTGTCGTGGAAATCACCGTGGCCGTACATTACGTGTTCAATACTCCCGACGACCGGATCGTCTGGGACGTAGGTCATCAGGCCTACGGCCACAAGATCCTGACCGGACGCCGTGAGCAGTTTAAGCTCAATCGGAAGTTGGGCGGACTTCGTCCGTTCCCGTCTCCTTTGGAGAGCGAGTACGACACGTTCACCTGTGGCCATGCTTCCAACTCCATCTCGGCGGCGCTGGGAATGGCCGTGGCGGCGAAGCTCGGCGGCAAAAAGACGGAAAACCGCCATGCTGTGGCTATCATTGGCGATGGTGCGATGAGTGGCGGACTAGCCTTTGAGGGACTCAACAATGTCTCCAGCCAGCCCAACGACCTGCTCATTATCCTCAACGACAATGACATGAGTATCGATCGGTCTGTGGGCGGTATGGAGAAATACCTGCTCAATCTGGACACGAACGAGACCTACAACCGTCTCCGCTTCAAAGCCAGCCAGTGGCTGCACGAGCGTGGCTACCTGAACGACGACCGGAGGAAAGGCATTATCAGACTGAACAATGCCCTGAAGAGTGCGTTGGCCCATCAGCAGAATATGTTTGAGGGGATGAACATCCGCTATTTTGGTCCTTACGACGGCAACGACGTAACGGAATTGGTGCGTATCCTCCGACAGATCAAGGATATGAAGGGGCCGAAGCTCCTCCATCTTCACACCAAGAAGGGCAAAGGCTATAAGCCTGCCGAGGAGAGCGCGACGATCTGGCATGCTCCAGGCAAGTTTGATCCCGAGACAGGCAAGCGGCTGAAGAGTGAATCCGCCGAACCGCAGCCACCAAAGTTTCAGGATGTGTTTGGCGAGACGCTGCTGGAATTGGCGCGCCAAAACGACCGCATCGTGGGTGTTACCCCAGCCATGCCCAGTGGTAGCTCGCTCTCCATATTGATGAACGAGATGCCGACCCGCGCCTTCGATGTGGGAATAGCCGAAGGCCATGCTGTCACCTTCTCAGCCGGTATGGCCAAGGACGGCTTGTTGCCGTTCTGTGCTATATATAGTGCGTTCTCGCAGCGAGCCTACGACAGCATCATCCATGACCTCTCGATCCTCAACCTGCCCGTTGTGCTCTGTTTGGACCGATCCGGACTAGTCGGCGAAGACGGCGCGACCCATCACGGTGCGTTCGACATGGCCGCCCTTCGTCCTGTCCCCAATCTCACGATAGCCTCTCCGATGGACGAGCGCGAGTTGCGGCGGTTGATGTTCACGGCTCAGTTGCCCGACAAGGGATCCTTCGTCATCCGCTATCCGCGCGGCCGTGGTGTGCTGACAGACTGGCGCTGCCCGCTCACGGAGATAGAGGTGGGTACGGGCCGCAGACTGACCGAGGGCGATCCGAAGCCCGGCGACGTGGCCGTGCTGACCATCGGCCCTGTGGGCAATGATGTGCAGCGTGTCATCCAGACGCTGGCCGAGGAAGGCAATCCCCAGCATCACACGATCTTCCATTATGACATGCGCTTCCTCAAGCCGCTCGACGAGCGCATACTGCAGGAGGTGGGCAGTCGTTTTGATCGTGTTGTCACCATTGAGGACGGTATCCGCACGGGCGGTATGGGGTCGGCCGTACTGGAGTGGATGAGCGACCACGGTTTTGCCCCACGCATGACGCGCCTCGGTATGCCTGACCGTTTCGTCGAGCAGGGCACGGTCGGCCAGTTGCGCCACCTCTGTGGCTACGGCTATGAGGACATTAAGGAATTGTTGAGTAAGGAATAAATCAAGTATGAGGATAATTATAGCAGGCGCATTCGCCATCGGGTCGTATCTTGCCAAGTTGCTCTCCCGCAACAAGCAGGAGGTAGTGCTCATGGATCAGGACGAGGAGAAACTGGGCAAGCTGGCCATTGATTATGATCTGCTCACCATGCACGCCTCGGCCACCAGCATCCGTAGTCTGAAAGAGGCAAGGGTGGAGGATACTGACCTCTTCATCGCCGTCACGCCCGATGAGAGCTATAATATGACGGCATGTGGACTGGCGAAGGCGCTGGGTGCGAAGAAGACCGTTGCCAAGATCGACAGTTCGGAGTATGTGGATCCGCAGAACAAGGAACTCTTCCACGAAATGGGCATCAGCAGCATCATCTATCCCGAGATGCTGGCTGCCCGCGACATCATCAACGGTCTGAAAATGTCGTGGGTGCGGCAGCGATGGGATGTCCACGACGGTGCGTTGGTGATGCTGGGCATCAAGCTCCGCGAGACCTGCAAGGTGCTCGACAAGCCGCTCCATGAGATCTCGGGACCCGACGACCCCTTCCACGTAGTGGCCATACGCCGTCGCGGAGACACGATCATCCCGCGAGGAAGCGACGTGCTGAAGCTCTACGACCTCGCCTACTTTATGACCACACGCAACTACATCCCCTATATCCGCCGCGTGGTGGGCAAGGAACACTACGTGGATGTGAAGAACGTGATGGTGATGGGTGGTGGATCCACCGCAGTCCGCGCCATCCGCCAAATGCCGGAATACATGCAGGTGAAGGTCATCGAGAAGAGCGTGGAGCGATGTGAGGCCCTCAACAGTAAGTTTGACGATGATATCCTCGTCATCAATGGCGACGGTCGCGACCTTTCGCTGTTGAGCGAGGAGGGAATCCGCTCCACCCAGGCCTTTGTCGCATTGACAGGGAAGGCTGAGACCAATATTTTGGCCTGTCTGATGGCCAAGCGCATGGGAGTGAGAAAGACGGTGGCGATGGTGGAGAACGTCGATTACGCCTATATGGCGGAGAGCCTTGATATAGGTACGATCATCAACAAGCGCGCCATTGCTGCCAGCCACATCTATCAGATGATGCTCGACGCCAATGTCCACAACGTGCGCTTCCTCATGTCGGCAGACGCCGATGTGGCTGAGTTTGTCCCTGTACAGGGGTCGAAGGTGACGCGCCGTCCCGTCAAGGACTTGGGACTGCCCAAAGGAATGACCATCGGTGGACTGGTGCGCAACGGCGAGGGAATGCTCGTCTCGGGCAACACGCAGATCGAGGCAGGCGATAGTGTGGTGGTGTTCTGCCATAACGTCAGCGTCAAGAAGTTGGAGGAACTTTTCAACTGACCTCCTGCTTGTACAGACAATTAGCGTTCGGACAATAGTGCTGGCAATAAGTGTGCTGGCAATAAGTATAGTGACAATAGTGTACAGACAATTAGCATAGTGACAAAAAGCGCGAAATGCTCAATACCAAACTTATTTCCAAAATCTTCGGATCGTTGCTGCTCATCGAGGCGCTGCTCATGTCCTGTAGCCTGGGGGTGGCCCTCTACTATGGCGGCAGCGACGTTATGCCCTTCACGTGGAGTGTCGTCGTGCTTATAGCCGCTGGTGTAGCTTTCCGCTTGCTGGGCCTCAAGGCTTCCAATGCGCTGAGCAGACGCGATGCCTATTTCGTGGTGACGACCGTCTGGGTGCTCTTCACGATCTTTGGCATGATGCCTTTCTTGATAGGCGGCTATCTCCATTCGGTGACGGACGCCTTCTTTGAGACCATATCGGGTTTTACGACGACGGGAGCTACCATCATCGACTATCCTGAACGGCTTCCACGTGGCCTGCTCTTCTGGCGTTCCATCACCCAGTGGATTGGTGGTCTGGGTATTGTCTTTTTCACGATAGCCATCCTGCCCTCGTTTGTCGGTGGGTCTACGCGCGTCTTTGCTGCCGAGGCCACAGGTCCGATCGTCACCAAGCTCCACCCCAAGCTCAGCACGGGAGCCAAATGGATTTGGGCGGTCTATGCCGTGCTGACCATCTCCTGCTTCCTTTCTTATAAACTATGCGGTATGAGCTGGTTTGATGCCATCAACTACGCCTTCACCAGTACGGCCACAGGAGGTTTCGCCACGGAGAGCGGATCCATTGCCACCTTCCACTCCCCTGCAGAGGAATATGTCTGTACGCTCTTCTGCTTCCTTGCGGGCGTCAATTTCACGATGCTCTATGCTGCCGTGGCCCGCTTTCGCATAAAACAGCTCTTTCGCAACAGCGAGTTTCGCTTCTATCTCTTCGTCGTCACCTCCTGCACCTTGTTTATCATGGTGGAACTGATGTGGCACAACCACTACGACCTGGAGCGCGCCTTCCGCAGTGGTGTCTTCCAGGTGGTCTCCTTCATCACGACCACGGGCCTCTTCAGCGACGACGCTTCCAAATGGCCCCATGTCACGTGGTTTGCCCTCATCCTCTGTATGGTTGTCGGCGGTTGCTCTGGTTCGACGAGTGGAGGCATGAAGAGTATTCGCGCGGTGATGATCCTGAAGATCATCCGCAATGAGTTTCGCCAAATTCTCCATCCCAATGCCGTTTTGCCCCTCAATGTCGATGGACACAACGTCCCCCAGTCGAAGCGCGTCACGCTCTTGGCCTTTGTCGGACTCTATCTGATCCTGGCCTTCCTTCTGGGATTTGCGATGATGGCGTGTGGTGTTGACTCTACCAACTCCTTCACTATTGCCATCAGTAGTATGGGCAATGTGGGCCCGACTCTGGGCCTTGAGATTGGTCCGACGATGTCGTGGGCACAGTTGCCCGATGTGGCGAAGTGGATCTGTGCGTTTCTGATGCTGGTGGGACGTCTCGAACTCTTCACCGTCCTCGTGCTCTTCACCAAGGCATTCTGGAAAGATAACTAACGGGTGTTTTTGGAGAGATAATTAACAGGGTCCAGGTTGACCTCCTCTTGATTCTACGACGCTTCTTGTTTCGATGACATCACCTTCTGCCGCTTCTCCCGCCGCCTCTGCGCCCCGTCTGCTTTGGATCGACCTTCTGCGTGGATTCTTGATGCTTGCCATCATCTTCGACCACACCGAGATCTGCTTCACGGGCGATAATATCGTTCCCTATAGGATGTACGTCCCCGACGTGCTGATGGCCTTCTTCTTCCTTTCGGGCTATCTCTTCTATCGTCCCGAGGGTTTCCGCCTGCGACATAAGCTGCACTCGTGGCTGCGCGGAGTGCTCATGCCTTATTTTATCTTCACGAGTGCCCTGGCGCTTCCCAAGGCTTGGCTCCATGGTGACGGCGGATCGCTGTCAGACCTGCTGCTGACCATCCTCACGGGCCAAGGATCATGGTTTATTGCCTCCTTGGCCGTCGCCGAGCTCCTCTTCTGTTTCCTCCTGTGGCTGTCGCATGCGCGTTGGTGCTGGCTGGCCGGAGCAGGGCTTTTCGCCGTAGCCCTGGCCTATGGCTTCGGTACGCGTCGTCTGGCTTTTGAGGCCAACTGGTGGCACGTGAATGAAGCCGTCGTGGCCTTGCCATTCCTTCTCCTGGGCTATATGGTCCATCGTTTCGATAAGCTCGGGACGCGCTGGCGACTTGGCCTTTTCGCTCTGCTGTTGGTGCTCTCCTTGCCTGTCAATGTCCTTGTGGCGAGTTCTTCGTGGCCTTCTGTCTTGGTAGGCGCGCTCGTTCTTCCCCGCCTGTTTCTCGTCAAGAACGCGCTCTCCGTGCTCCTCCTCTATCTCCTCTTCACGATCTCGCAGCGAGACGGCGTGCGGTGGGTGGAGCAGATGCCTCGCTGGCTTGCCGCGATGGTGTCCTGGACAGGACGCCGATCCATCGTCTATTATTTCTTCAGTAGTGGCATTCCCACAGCCCTTACCGCCGTCTTTTCCCGCCTCGGCTACACCTACCGTGGTTGCTATGCCGAAGTCCTGGTGGTCTTTCTTCTTCATCTTCTTCTCATCACCTTCGTCACATGGACCATCTATCGCTACCTACCGTGGACCACAGGCCGTAGGAAGCCGAACGGATAAGCATGGGAACGTGAGAAACCTAATGACCCCAAGCTCCAAGGAAAGCCCAATGGACAAGGGGGAAGATGAAGGATCTGGGGAGGCCCAATGGACAAAGGAAACATGATGGGCAAAGGGAAATGATGGGCAAAAGGAAATGATGGGCAAAAGGAATGCTGATGGACATGAAAAAACGTGTCCAGCCCAAGGCCGGACACGTTCCCATTAATCTCATTTAAACTATGTTGGAAGCCCGCTTGCCAGGTTTGTCCCAGTAGGCTTCCTTTGTTGGCTTTACGACTTCTGACTTAGATGTCGAGCAGATTGATAGCCACACGGAAGTAGCCCTTGTTGGCCTCCGGGTTCCACATCATCTGCGAGGTGATCGGGAGGTTGGCCTTGCCTACCTTGAGCTTGTAGGTGCAGCCCAGGCGCACGTCGTTCACACCAGCCGACTTGCCATAGAACGTGGCACCGTCGTTCTCGTCATAGTTGCTGAGGGCGAAGTTGCCACCCACGCTGGCATCCACCTTCCAGTTGTCGTCCTCGTAGAAGGTGTAGGCAGCCTGCACAAACGTAGAGTAGATGTTCTGTTTGTTGAGGTTGCCACGGTCGCGGCCGGCCAGTACGGTAGCCCAGCTCAGTGAGAGCGGCAGACCATGCTGCGCGAAGTTGTAGCTGATGGCAGCGTCGAGGAAGTGGCCCGTCGTGCGAGCATCATAGTTGAAGTAGCGATACTGCTTGTCGTTGGCATAGATGCCGTCGGAGAAATTGTAGATGTCCCACACGGCTACGCTAAATCCACCGATGGTGTAGCTTGCGTAGATGTCGGCCTCCTTGTAGTCGCCGTCCACCTGCATACCACCCCATGCGCCGAGGCGAAAGTGGTTGTTATTGTCGGAGATGGCAAACTCGTTGTTGAAGGTCAGACCCTTGGAAACCTCGAGTCCGCGCCACAGGTGTGAGGTCTCGAGACCAGCATTGTAGTGGAGCTTCTGAGCATTGATCGTTGTCGGGAGGGCGAGTGCTGCCAGCACGAACATACCCTTAAATATAGACTTCATCATAATGTTTGCTTTTTTCTTTACGGTTGAATGATTTTCTTTGCTATGGGATTAGCAGAAGTGATACAGTGAGGCCACGAGGGCAGCGAGTACAGCACCAGCGATCGGGCCGAGTACAGGCACCCATGAGTACCCCCAGCCACTGTCTCTCTTGCCCTTCATGGGCAGGATGGCGTGGGCGATACGCGGTGAGAGGTCACGAGCGGGGTTCATGGCGTAGCCAGTCACACCACCGAGCGACATACCGATGGAGACGATGACCATCGTCACAGGCCATGCGCTACTAGCGCCGATGTTGACCACGTCTGAGCCGTAGGTGCCAAAGCAGATGATCAGCAGCACGAGCACGAAGGTGCAGATCACCTCCTGGAGGAAGTTGAGCGGCTTGTTGTCGATGGCCGGCATGGTGCAGAACGTGCCGAGCTTGCCGTCAGGATCGTCCGTAGCATCGAAATGATCCTTATACATGATCCATACCAGAATGGCACCGACGAAACCGCCAATCATCTGAGCCACCGAGTAGGGCAACACATTCTCCCAAGGGAACAAGCCAGCGGCAGCCAATCCGATGGAGACGGCCGGATTGAGGTGAGCACCCGAGGCGTGGGCCACGAAGACACCCGCCATGACGGCGAGACCCCATCCGAGCGTGATGACGATCCAGCCACCACCCTGGCCTTTACTCTTATTCAGTCCCATACAAGCGCAGACACCGTCGCCGAGGAGGACCAAGATCAGCGTACCCAAGAATTCGAGGGCGCAGTTGTAAAGCAATGTAGAATCCATAATTTCGTTTTTTTGTGTAGTTGATAAATGTTGTTTTTGTCAAATGATGCAAGAATACCGGCCCCCTCCCTTTGCTAACGATTCGTCGGGAGGGAGCCCGTATGTGTGAGTGTGGTTTACTTGCGGCTCAGCGTGCGCTGGATGGCATCCTTCCAGCCCTTCTTGGCCTCTTCTATCTCGGTCGTTTCGCCAGCCGGCTCAAAGGTGCGCTCCACCTGCCACTGCTTCTTCACCTCGTCGATGTCCTTCCAGAAGCCTACAGCGAGACCAGCAAGATAGGCAGCACCCAGGGCGGTGGTTTCCGTGATCTTCGGACGGATCACGTTAATACCCAGCAGGTTGGCCTGATACTGCATCAGCAGGTTGTTGCGGCTTGCACCACCATCTACCTTCAGCTCCGTGAGCGGGGCGTTGAGGTCGCGAGACATGGCCTGTGCGATGTCATAGGTCTGGAAAGCAATGCCGTCGAGGGCAGCACGGGCGATGTGAGCCGCCGTTGTGCCACGGGTGATACCCGTAATAGTGCCGCGGGCGTAGGCATCCCAGTAGGGCGCAGCCAGACCCGTCAGAGCCGGGACAAAGCGGACACCACCGCTATCGGGTACGGTAGAAGCCAGCGTCTCCACGTCGGACGACTTCTGGATGATGCCCAGTCCGTCGCGCAGCCACTGTACGACCGAACCGCCGACATAGATAGATCCCTCCAGTGCGTAGTTCACCTGGTCGCCGATCTTCCAGGCCACAGTGGTGAGCAGGTTGTTTTTCGACATGACCGGCTTGTCGCCCGTGTTGAGCATGACGAAGCAGCCCGTGCCATAGGTGTTCTTGATGGCACCCGGCTCCAGACACATCTGTCCGAAGAGGGCCGCCTGCTGATCGCCAGCGATACCGGCGATGGGCACCTCGTGGGCGAAGATCGTGGTCTTGGTGTGGCCATAAACCTCCGAGCTTGACTTCACCTCCGGCATCATGGAAGCCGGAATGTCGAGCAACTTCAGCAGCTCCTCATCCCACTTTAGGTCGTGGATGTTGAAGAGCATCGTGCGGCTGGCGTTGGTCACGTCCGTCACGTGCACCTGTCCGCGGGTCAGTCGCCATACGAGCCATGTGTCGATGTTGCCGAAGCGGAGCTTGCCCTTCTCGGCGCGCTCGCGTGCTCCGGGCACGTTGTCGAGGATCCACTTGATCTTCGTGCCTGAGAAATAGGCGTCGATGATCAGACCCGTCTTCTCGCGAATTCTGTCCACCAATCCCTGCGCCTTGAGCTTGTCACAGTACTCAGCCGTGCGGCGGTCCTGCCATACGATGGCGTTGTAGATCGGCTCGTCGGTGTCGATGTCCCATACCACGGTGGTCTCGCGCTGGTTGGTGATACCGATGGCGGCGATGTCCTTGCCGTTGATGTCGATGGCTGAGATGGCCTCGGCGATGACGGCAGCCTCAGACGACCAGATCTCGTTGGGGTTGTGCTCCACCCATCCCGGCTGCGGGAAATGCTGTGTGAACTCCTTCTGAGCTACTGAGCAGATCTGACCGTTGTGGTCGAAGACGATGGCGCGAGAACTGGTTGTTCCCTGGTCAAGTGCCAAAATGTAATTTCCCATAATCAATGTACTTTAGTTATTTGTGTAATTGTAAAAAGCTCTATTCTAGAGGGCAACTTTTATGCCTTGTTGAGACGTCGCGTCTCCTCCACATCGAGTGCCTCGGCGATGGTGGAGATGGGATTCTTCACCTTTCTCGACGTTGACATTTCGATCTGCCATTTACAGGTCTCGCAGTCGGTCGATACGAAGTCGGGCTTCAGTTCCTCGATCTGCTTGAAGAGCGGTGCTCCGATAGCCTGGCTTCGCTTGTAGTTCTCCTTCTTGAATCCGTAGGTGCCCGAGATGCCGCAGCAGTTGCTGTCGAGCAGCGTCAGTTCCACGCCCGGGATCATGCGGAGCAGTTCGGTGGAGTAGATTGCCCAGCCCATGCGCTCCATGTGGCAAGCCGTGTGGTACGCCAACTTCTGGTGGAAGTCCTTGCGGAAGGCCAGTTTGATCTTGCCCGACTCCACCATACGGTAGAGCCATCTGGTGGCCAGCGAGAGATGCGGCGCCACGTCGTCGTTGTCAATCTTGAGCAAGTTCTTATACTCGTCGCGCATCGTGAATGTGCAGGTGGAGCTCGTCGTGAGCACGTCGTCGCCCGCGGCGATGGCCTTGCGCATGGAGCTCATGTTGAGTTCTCCCTGCTTCTTGGCCTGGTCGCTCAGTCCGTTGGCTACGAGTGCCACACCGCAGCACTTCTCCTTCTCCAGCAGGCGCACGCCATAGCCGCAGGCGTTGAGGATCTTCAGCAGATCTTTCGACAGTTGCGGGAAGTTGTAGTTGGCGTAGCAGCCGTGGAAGTAGGCCACGTGCTTCTTGTATGCCTCCTGCTCTGCCGCGTGCTTCTTGTACCACTGCTCGAAGGTCTGGAACGAGTAGGACGGGAAGGTGCGGTGCTTGTCGATTTTCAGCACGCTGTCCATGACCGCCTTCACCGGCTTCAGTCCCAGGGCGAAATTGGTGATGGGTGCGAAGTTGTGGGCCAGCGTTCCGACGAAGTCCGTGTTGGCCAGCATGCGGTCGCGCAGCGACGGCTTGGCCGTGCTATATTTGATGCGCGCCTCCTGTATGAGGTCGGTTATCTTGACGTTCTCCGGGCAAGCCACCTCGCAGCGCTTGCAGTTGAGGCACAATTTCAGTTTCTCGTCGAAGAACTGTGCCCCCTTCAGGCGGTAGCGTTCGTTGTCCGGACCCGACTGTTTCGGTCCGGGATAGTTTGGCTCTACCGCCGACACCGGGCAGTAGACCGTGCAAATGGAGCACTTCAGGCACTGCTCGAAGTTGTGTGTGCTCTTGCTTTCCTTCTGTATCTGTATGGATTTTGCTTCTGCCATGATATTTTTCTATTTACTAAGAATGTTGTGTGCGACCTCCAGGGCTGTGAGCATGGCCACACCCGTCGCGTCATCCAGTTTGATAGAGTTGTGTCCGCCGAGCACCGATCCCGCTGCGTAGAGGTTTTCGATGGTCTTTCCGTCGATCGTCGCGTGGAGCTTCTCGTCGGTCTTCACGCCGAAGGTCATGTAGGGTTGTGCGTCGAAGACGTAGTCGGCGTGCCAGTCGGCACGGTTTTTCTCTGCCAGGACATCGAGTCCGAACACTGGCTCGTAGATGCCCTCGTAGTTGCTTCTCAGTCCGCGGCTCTGGAACGATCCGGAGCAGAGCACGTAGTGGTCGGCCAGGAGCAGTTCGTCGGCGAGGTTCTCCGTCTCGACGGAGGCCACCTTGGAGCCTACGATCTTGCCGTTCTTGACCGTGTCGCTGCGGAAGTAGCGGCCGCCGAGCTGCTGCAGGCGCTTGATCAGCTGCATCTGGATATGCGTGCCCGGCACCGAGGGCGGCATGGTCGCCACAAACTCAATGGGCTTGCGGACCAATTTGCGCAGGCGGGCGATGGTCTCGGCCTGCTGCGTCAGTCCCAGCACGGCGGGCAGAAGAATCACCTCTCCCGAGGCGTTGAGCGAGTTGATAGCCTCAGCCACCTCGGCAAGGTTCTCGTAGTCGCTCAGATACTTGGCGATGTTGGTGGCACGCAGCTCACAAGGCGTGTGGCGTGCAAAGTCGAGCGTATCGGTGGCAAACTCCTTCAGTTCCACCTCCACCTTGAGTCGGCGCAGGTTGTCCACAAGAAACTCCGTGGGCAGGTCGAGGTAGCCACGGATGTTGGCCACCGTCACCTTCTTGTATGGCAGTTTGTCAGCCTCCTGGCTCGTCACCAGTCCTTCCATCGTGAGCCATGCCGGCTTCGTCAGTCCGATGGGGGTCAAACGGAAGTGGTTGGCCTTGGCCTCCCCCTTCATCTTCAGTCCCGCCTCGGCCAGCAGCTGTGCGGCCTCCGCGGCCCGTGCGGCCTTGTCGCCGACGCGGTGGTAGGGGTGTGAGGCGGGCAGTTGCTCCATCGCCTCCAGCGGACTGGCCACGGTGTTACCCTCCGCGTCATAGCCCAAAAGGCTGATGGAACCCGAGTTGAAATGCAGGGTGCTCTGTCCTGCTCCGATGACGGCCACGCGCTGGCCGCCCTTTGCCAAGGCGATGCCGCAGGTCAGTCCCGACAGTCCGCCTCCTATAATGATTGTATCGTATCTCATCGTGCTACCTCCTTGTTGTTTCCGGCCACGCGGTTGATGCCGCAGAGGCCCTCGTAGATCATGGATGTGAGTTGTGCCTCGGCCAGCGTGTCGCCCCAGGCCACGGGCTGCATGCCCTTCCAGCGCTCGGCGATAAAGGACGCCAGGTCGCACTGCGCCTCCTCGGCTTTCATCTTGGTCACGCGACAGAGCACGTTGGCTCCTCTGCAGGCGCAGAGCTCTCCCTGGCACGTTCCCATGCCCAGGCGGGTGCGGCGGCGGAGGTTGATGAGGTTGTGGACGTGCAGTTTCTCGGCGGCAAACTTCACCTCGCCGATCGTTACGTCCTCACACTCGCAGACCAGCGCGTCGTCGATGCTGTTGCCCGTCGGCACGTCCTTGGTCATCGTGCCGTGGCGTCCCTCAGCGGCGTAGAGGCTCACGGTCTGTGCGTTCTTGCTCGTCGTGTGCTCCGGCAGCGGCTCTTCGCTTCCGGGCAGCGGCGTGGTGGCCGTCTCGCACTTCTTGTCCACACCCAGCTTCTTGCAAGCCAAATCCGTAGCCACTTCGGCCATCATGCGGTAGGTCATCATCTTACCACCCGTGATGGTGATGAATCCCTCCAAACCGTCTCGTGTGGCGTGGTCGAGCAGCACGATGCCGCGGCTGATGGATCGGCCCGACGGGTCGTTGTCGGCTGCCACGAGGGGACGCACGCCGCAGTAGGCGCGGATCACGCGGGTGGAGGCGCAAGCGGGAGCCAGGTCGATGGCGCCGCGCTCCAGGATATCTACTTCCTCCTGGGTGATCTTGAGGTCGTCCACCGTCTCGAAGGGCACGCGGTCGCTCGTCGTTCCGATGACGCAGACCGTGTCGTCCGGCACGAGAATATCGGCGTTGGCCGGTTTGCGGCAGCGGTTGATCACCATGTTGTTGACGCGGTGGCCGAAGATGAGCAGTGTGCCCTTGGCCGGAAACATATTGACCGTGACGCCAGCGAGCTTGGCCACCTCGTGCCCCCAGATACCAGCAGCGTTGATGACCAAACGGGCGTGTACGTCCTGCTCCTCGCCGTTGCGGTTGTTGCGCAGATGTACACCCACCACGCGTCCGTTCTCGATCAGCAGGCTCAGAGCCTCGTGATACGTCAGCGTGTCGGCGCCATGACGGCGCGCGTCGATGATGTTGGCCGTAGTAAGGCGGAAGGGGTCTATCGAGGCGTCGGGCACGCGTACCGCACCGATCAGATCGGGATTGACAGCGGGCTCGATGCGGCGTGCCTCCTCAGGGGAGATGACGTCTGCGCGGATGCCCGCCTTGCGGCAAGACTCTACGAAAGTGGCCTGATAGTTGAGGTCGTCCTCAGGCAGTGTGATAAAGAGACCGTCGGTCTCATCGACGCAGTGGCGCGCTATCTTGCGCAGCGTCATGTTTTCCTGAATACATTCTTTGGCCGACTCGCCATCCGTCACGGCATAGCGTGCGCCGCTATGCAGCAGACCGTGGTTGCGTCCTGTGGCTCCATTGGTGAAGTCATACTTCTCGACGAGCAGCACGCGCAGGCCTCGCATCGCGCAGTCTCGTGCTGTGCCGGCTCCTGTAATGCCGCCGCCGATGATGATGACATCATACTCTTGTTTCTTGTTTCTATCCATTGTCGTGTGGTTTAGGTCTCCTAAACTCCTTGTTTTTGTTGTATTCTAATCTTGGTTCATGCAGGTCTTGTGGTTTGATTCGGCAGATTCTTGCATGATTGCAGTCTCTTTCTTATCGAAACCCAACCTTCGTTTTTGCAGTACAAAGTTAGGAATATTTTCCAAAACGGCCCAAATAAATTAACTACAATTAACAAAAAGGTTTCGATTTGTCTTTACTTTACTTCCGGTTCAACGATTGTTCGAAATCGACAAGTGTAAACTGTGGAATGTATGTTTTGGCGTTTTCTACCCCCGTGATGCGCATTTGTATGCGAAAATCACCTGTTTTGGCTGACATTTTGTAAAGTTGTCGCTTTCTTTTTGGAAATAACACATAAATGAAATTGTTTTCCCTGTAATTGTTATAAACACGCCTTTTTGGCGATGAAAACACAAAATATAGAAGAAATGAGACGCTTCGCCGAGCCATGAGTAGCTCCGGGCTTGGCGGCTGCTGCCCATGGCGGGTGGCGAAACGTCTCTTGGGTCTTGTTTTGACGACTACGAAATCCTTAACGGCATGATGACATTACGGCATGATGACATGATGGCATGACGAAGCTTATGCTACGACGACGTTCGTCGTCAGTTTTCTATAGACTCCCTTGTCTATCCTTTCGACCAAGCCCTGTCGCTCCCATCGGCAGAGCATGGAGATGACCCTGGCCCGGGCCACGTCAAATCCTCTTGTGCTGACCGTGGTGCAGTAGGCGTCTTCCGTGTTGAAGTGTTCGCCCAGTTGCTCAAAGATGGTGTCGTTTTTGGTTTTGCGGCTGCGCAGTTTTGCCTTCGGTGCATAGGCAGCCGATCGAAACGCCATCTCGATGCGCTCTTTGAAGAAGTACATCGCATTGTCGATCATGTAGTCGGCCAGCACGTCAAAGGCTGCGAGCATCTGCGGCGTCTGCTGGCGCAGGATCAGCTTCTGCCACAGCGTGGGGTCGCCCTTGAGCCGCGTCTCCGCCCCCTGCATTCCGTAGCTGTTGATGAGCCGCTCGGCCACGCGGCAGAGCATCAGACAGGTCATCATGCGCATGGCCGTGGGGCAGGTGCGGAAGCGCTGGCGCGCCAGCGTTTTGTCGTCGTTCTTGATGCTCTCCAGTCGGATCTGCTCCAACCACTGGCGCCCCCTCTTCTCCAGCAGGGGCAGCCTGACGTCGCCGCTCATGAGCGGCAGCAGATGGGCCACCTGCTGTATCTTCGTCTCCTGGTCCTCCGTCAGACGATAGAGGCTCTCCGAGAGCGGCGAGAAGGTGTTGTCGGGCGTGCGTGCCAGGGCCAGTCGGCTCTGAAAGCCGTCCGTATAGTTGGTCACGACACGATAGAGCGCGTCGGGCGTGCCACACATCACGACGTTCCACAGCAGTTTGTCGATGTGCACGTTGACGGCCTCGGCCGACTTCGCCTCGCGGTCGTAGGGCGTGCCGTCGTAGGCCTGTCGCAGCATCACGGAGAAGTCGCTCATCGCCGTGCGCCACTTCTGCGAGACGGTGTCGGCCTCGGGTGTGAAGGAGAAGGCGTGCTTGCCCTGGGTGTTGGCCAGTCGGTCGGCCAGGTTGGCCACGGTGGTGTTGAGCGTCAGCCAGCGCACGGGATACTTCGGGTCCTCGGGCTGCTCCTTCTTGTTCTTGGCCGCCCGCTTTCGTGCGCGCCATTCCTCCTCGGCCTGCAGATAGCCCTTGTCCACCATTTTCACCTCCGCGAGCCAGGCCGCCACGATGGGGTCGATGCTGCCCTTGCCCGAGGCAAAGTCGCCGGCGATGTAGCTGATGAGGTTGAGCTGCGACCACTTGCCGTGGATGTCGACGCGCACGCCCGTGGCGAGCATGCCGATGGCCGGCGTGATGGCGAAGATGGCGGGCATGGCGAGGTGTGGGCCCACGGCGTTGATGCTCTCCCTCACGCCCTGCGGCATCTGGGGCAGCTCATTATAATAGAAGAGGTCGTCCTGCTCCATGGCCTCGTCGATGGAGTCCACCTCCCTGCCCTCGACGATCATGTCCTGGCGCACGGCCTCGACCACCTCCTTCAGGCGCCGTGGCATCTGCGTCTTTCTCTCGCCCAGCGCCGAGTCGATGCAGGAGAGCTTCTCGGCCTCGGCAAATCCGTCGTAGCAGGGGATGACGCGGTCGAGCACGGAGCGGTCGAAGCCGCAGATGTGGCGCAGGTTGACGGCCAGTTCGAAGGTCAGTGTGTTGCGATTGGACTTCGAGGGCGTTTTGCCCTGGTTGTAGAAGGCCCACCACTTCTTGATGATGCGGTCGTAGGGGACGCCATCGTAGTTCAAGGGGCTCGCCCCTTCGCTCGTCTTCCCGGCCTGCTTGCCTTCCTGCTCCTCGCAGTCCTCGCCTTCCTCTGGCGAACTGGTTGTTGGTTGGGTCGTTGTCTTTGGGCCCGCGAAAGATGCCTCCTGGCCCGCGAAGGATGTCTCCTGGTCCGTTGAAGTTGCTTCTTGGTTCGCGAAAGTGGTCTTTGAATCCGTGAAAGTAGCCTCTTGACCCGTGAAAGCCCCACACTCCCCGTTGTCGAAGAGGTCCTCGTGCAGGTAGAGCAAGTCCTCGGACGTCGTGGCGAAAAATACGCGGGTGATGTCTTTCGCCCCTGCGTCGTACTCCACGCCCAGCAGGTCGGAGGCCCAGCGCAGGTTGGCCTCCTGATCCATCTCGGGATGGCGGCGGAAGACGACGTGCAAGCCGCCTCCGCGCGCGCTGCGCTCCAGCATGAGCAGGCCCAGCTCCTCCTTCTTGTCGATGGCCGTAGCGGCTATTGCATTCACCTCGTCGGCGCTCAGATGGTCGATGTCCATGCCCACCGACTTGCTCAGCCGCGTCGCGCCTTTGAGGCACCCGTCCTCCGTAGGCAGGCAGCTATAGTTGAACTGCATCAGCTTGCGCTTCGCCGCAGCCACGTCCGTATCCTCCTGCGGATGGCGGATCAGCGTGAGATTGCGCACTTGCGTCTGGCTGTCTCTGTATCTACGGTAGGCCTCCTCGGTCTCCACGGCCTTCATCATCTTGTGGCCCTGCTGATAATATATTACGTGTACACTCATGATAGTTTCTTTCTCCTTTCTTTGTTATTTCGTCAGTTGCTTATTGAACAGGGCGTCGATGGCGTCCTGCGCCTCGTCCATGATGGCCTGGGCGATGACCACGTTCTCCGTGCGGAAAAACTTCAACGTCAGCTGCAGGGCGTCGTCCTGCGTCCTGCTTCTGCGCCCGTGAGCGAGCTTGCGGATCAGCACGCTGCGCCTCTTTGGTTTCGTCCGTGGCACGAAGTCGAACGTCCCGTCGCTCATCTGCTGGCAATGGCTGCCATGGTTCTCGTTGCCATTGTTGGTTTTATTGTTCTTATTCATAACTGTATAGTTTTTTTGTTTCATCCTGGGGACGGAGGGACACCGAAGGTGGATCGACAACGTTGTATCGTGTTGTTTCGATGCAGCCTGCCGAGTAGGGAAAACAACCAAACCACTTTTACCATGCTGGAATAACTTGTATTGTCCTGCAAGACTTGGTTGTAATGTTGTACATGTTGTATTTGTTGTCTTATTCTATTTCCCTGATTCCTCTATATTTCGGATGATTCTTTTTTGTGCGAGAAGAGACGTGGATTGTTGCGCGCTTTACCATGGAATATCCTCCTCGTACTCAACTCAGGTGTTTACCATTTTTTTTGTTTACAAAATTGGCCCTTGGGCCAATCCTATTAATGACCGATTAATGTTTCGGTTAACGATGATTAATGTCGATGAATGGTGATTAATGTGAAAAACAAAAGTTAGATTCATGCAATAGTCTCACTACCGTGAGACCCTGTGAATGTGAAATACGCATAGTTCTCTTTTTTGTTTTACGTCGCGCCTTTTCACGACCCTTTGTTATTGACCTGTTACTTTGCCAGCTGGTGGGCGCAGGAGGCAAGACGGCGCTATGAGGGCTATAAAAGACCAGCACCGTCAGCGGGCCTCGTTGGTCTCAACTGACGGTGCAAAGGTATGGGAAACTTTCGTGCCCGACGAATTTCTGAGGGTCGGGGGAAAGTTGGAGAAAGAAAAAGAGAAAGAAGTCCACTTTTTCACCCCTTTTTGGGCCCTTTGGAGAAAGTTTGGGGAAAGTTAGAGAAAGTTTGGTGAAAGTTTTGGTGAAAACTTTTGTGAGAATTCGCCGAGAGGGTGGTGGGCTTTTGAAGAGAATTCGCTGAAGTTTGCCAAAAAAAACAGGATGCTACCCCTGCGCCTCCCGCCTTGGATCTACAAAACAGCCTACCAGCGCGACATCGATTTACAGGGCATCATACAGTCTGGTCATTATGTCATCATGCCGTTATGTCATCATGCCGTTAAGGATTTTACTGGAAAACGCTGTATATGGGCTCAAAGAAATAATATATAATATTTATATTATATATTATTTCTTTGACTTCTCATATCCCTTTTTTTCTTAACGGCATGATGACATGATGACATTACGGCATGATGGCATTTTGCATCGTAGGCAAAACTTGCCAATCGGATGTGAGTCCAGCGCCAATCAGTTGTGATCCTTGCGCTACTCAGTTACGATCCTTGCGCTACAGGCCCCCTGGAGAGCTCCCTGAGACCCCCTCTTACGACACCGACGAGGGATAAGCAACCATCGGCGTCGATGATAAGCAACCATCGGCAAGGTCTCCATTTTTGTGGTCAAACCCTGCCCTCGGGATCGTGTTGCCATAGTCGTAGAGTCAAGTGGGGTAAAATAAACAGCCTTGCGATTCGACGATTACGATTTGTGAACCATTATGAACTTGTATGGCTCAAAACAATTCTTTACTTTTGCAACATCATTACCTATCGTATCCTGAATGGCAACATCAGATGCGACTAACAAGTTTTATTGCCTATTGCCTATGAGTAAAGTGTTTCAAGTATGGCCCAAGCGCATTAAGCGCTCCAATGGCACCGTTCTTACTCCCGATATGGAAGTGACGGTAACGACCTTGCAGCACACCACCACTCCATTCTACAATGGAGGCAAGGAACTGCAAGAAGTCTATATGCGCATCTACGCCTTCGACTACAAGAAGGCATGTTGCTATCCAAGTGATTTTGAATTTAGGAAGTTAGATTAAAAAGAAATCTATAAATCATTGCTTATTAAGCAATGATGAAAAATGAGCACTTATGGTTAAGTTCGTTAATAAAATTTCCGAATCGTCTTGTCGTTTCTACGACTTTATTGAAAGTGTTGTGAAAAATACGCGTGCATACTTTGATAATACAGACGAGGGGTATAGTATTTATTGTGCTAATTATCTGAATGAATCTAGATTTGATGAGGAGGAAAAATTCATTCTTTCAGTTTTCAATTCTGATGAAATCTCAAATCAGACCCTTGTTTATGGTGCTATTTGTTTGCAACCATATCAAGATACTGACTCACATTTAATTAGTGGTCTGTTGATTACTGATGAGCGTATTTTTGTTCGTTTGTATGTTACAGATGATCAAGAGCATGATTTTGAGTATTATTACTATTGTGAATGGAGTCAACTGGCCTCTGCCGAAAGGTCTACTGATGACGATGGCGACGATATCGTTGTCTTGAATGATAATGAAGATGATGAAGCATGCTATTTGCATGCGCAGCTGTTAGGAGGTCGTTTTGATGATATGACAATATCCTCTTTGTGGATTCACTTTTTAAATGATGCAATCCGTGAGGCTAATAATCCAATAAAACAAGAGCCTGTGGAAAATAATAACATATATACAGAATTTATGTCAAACAAACAGTTGTTTAAACCGTTTGTTTCATGGCCCGATTGTGTACACTTGGGATTGAACAATGTAGATGCTATTTCGAATAAACTTCTTAATGATATTACATTGAGAAGAGGTGAACATCTGTTATGGGTGTCGCGTCATAAAGCTAATTGGAAGGCGAAAGACGATGATGAGAAAACACCTTCAGGTTGTATCATCACAGATCAACGCATTTGCTATTTCAATTTGAATCATAAGAAAAAAAGCTTTAGTGTAGAGTGGGGTGAGGTTGCGGCTATAAAGCACATGAAGAATAGCTTCTATATTCAAAAGTCTTTAGCTACTACATCCTATGACTTGAAGATTTGCGACTACGCATTGTTCGACAAAAAAGTTGAAAACTCAAATCCTATTGTTGCGTTCTTAACAGGTATCTTGGCTAATAAAAGACAAGATACAAAAAAAACTAAAGAAGAATTGTTTTGTGAAAATGAAGAACAACTTAAGCAATTATCCAACAGAGATGAACGAGTCGTTCAGAATAATGAGAAACCCAAAGAGAATAAAGTAGTTAGAAGATCTTTTTTATAATATAAAAATGGAACATATTGAATTTTTAAAAGAAGTAGCTCAGGAACTTGGCCAGCAAAATATCTTGAATAGTTTAAATGCTATTCAGGAACGAGCATCTCAGCAAAATGCAAATTTGTTGATACCATTGGTAGGTGAGTTCAGTTCTGGTAAGACAACGTTGTTGAACGCTCTTACAGATAGCAAAAAACTTGAAACAGCAACAAAACCGACAACTGCTACAATTTATGAAATCCATTTTGGATGTAATAAGTGTGAGGCGAATGTTGTCCTGTCAGATGGACAAGTCGCTCATTTTGATGATTTGGGAGAACTTAAAAATGATCAGCTCTCAGATGCACAAATTGTGACTGTATTCGATACATCAACGAAAGTTCCATCATCAACTATTTTGGTTGACACTCCGGGATTATCTTCACCTGTTGTAAAACATCGTCAGGTGTTGGTTGACTTTTTGCCGTCTGCCGATGCCATTTTGTTGGTAGTTGATATTAATCAGCAGGTGACCCGCTCGTTGACAGATTTCATAGATATGATAAAACTGTCAAAGCGTCCAGTTTATATTGTATTGACAAAATCTGATACGAAATCTGTATCTGAGATAGAGGCTGCAAAGCAGTATATTGCCGACAACTGTAAGTTGCCTGTACAACAAGTCGTTGTTGTCAGTGCTGCCAACGACAATATCTCGGAATTGTATGCTCTTTTAGAGACAATACAAAAGTCAAAGAATGAGATTTTAGCAAAAGTTGACGGTCAGCGTATCAAGGATTTAGCTCAAATACTTGTAAATCGCGTAGATGAGATGTTGACGGCATCTTCTTCGGACGAGAATCTTGACATGGAGATTAGGCGTCAGCAACTTGATTTGGATAAAATCAAGAGAAATATCAATAAATTGATTGACTCTATGGCAAGTGATATTTGTGAGGATGGAACCAATATATCACGTAGGTTTGAAGATTCTATGTATGAAAAGTTAGGTGCTCTTGTTGCAGGTGGTAGTGCAAATGTGGACAATGATGCTCTCTCTGTTATAAATAATACCGCTTCATTGTTGTTGTCGGAATATAAGAATAACATTATGGGCATTTTGAAGTCAAAGGTGCAAAGCGCACAAGGATCAGAAAGCGAAATTCCCGTTGACTCATTAATGTCTATAGATCTGTCTGAAATTCAAATTTCAGGACTGAATTATAATCTTGATTTGAATTCTATGGGGCATGAGTATGACGGAATGATCAAAACTGGTGTTATTGCCGTTGCTGCTGTTGCTACCGTTGCAGCTGCTGTTGCTACAGCAGGAGCTGCAGGAACAGCAGGAGCTGCAGCTGCGGGTACAGTGGGAACTGCTGGCGCAGCAGGTACTGTAGCAACAACAGTTGCCGCATCTAAGGCTGTAGATATTGTAGATACTGCAACCGATGTTGGTAGTATCATATATACACGCAAGATGATGAAACGTATTGCCAAGACAGAGGAGTTTGCTGGTAAAGCTGTGGATAAGTACAATAAGATAGAGAAGGCAGATAAGAAAGGTATTCTTTCTTCTATGGTTGGCTTTTCCACGGAGAGATTGCTTTCTAAGCCACAACGTGTAAGAGCTGTCAGAAATTATGTTGACGGTACTTTGGCGCCTGAATTCAAGTCTTAAATGGAGAACTTGAGTCAGAGTGTTGTAAACATGGTTAGAGGTAGTTTGCAGAATGATGCATCCGAAATGATAGCACAGAAGACTGCAATGTTGAATGAACTTAAAGAACAAAGTTCGGAGCATAAGGCTGAGTTTGCTCGTAGAAAAGAAACCTTGAAGCAATATAAGGAAAAATTATCAACAATTTAATAATATGGATATGATAGAAATTTTAGGTGCATTGGTTGTCGGTGGCGTTACTGGCGCTATTGCAAAGGACAAACTTATAGGTAATCCACAGTTGCAAGCTAAGATTCGTGAGCTTGAGGGTATTTACAAAGAAAACAATAACCTACGTGAAGACAAAAAGAAGCTCTCGCGACAGGTTGAAGACTTACTCTCTGAACTGAAAAAAATACGTCAGGCTTCACAGGATAATGAAGACGACAAGGACGATATGGAAGACGACTTGATGAAGGCTCGCATGGAACTTAAAAAGTTGAAGAGAGAGAATGAGGAGTTGTCGCGTTCTCTTAAGGAGCATAAGCAAGCTTGTGATACCTATGAGATTGAAATCAAAAACTTGAAAGAAAAATTAGGTTGATTATGACAGAGTGGATAGTCTTATTGGTAGGCGTCATTATAGCTCTTGCTATTGGTTTCTTTCTGGGACGACAGAAAGGTACTGTTCCCACTGTGGAGGATGATACCAAAAATCTTGAAGAGGAAAACAAACAACTGAAGGATAAATATTCAGCTGTTTGCTCTAAGTTGAAGGATGCGGAAGCTGGTCTTGAAAATGTTCAAAAGGCTAAGGAAATAGAGTCTAAGTACAAGGAACTTTTGAGTGAAGCAAAAGCAGAATGCAAGAAACTTGATGAGCAACTTAAGAAAGCGATAAGTGGTAATTGCGATGAAACTATTAAAGCTCAACTTGATGAGGTCGTAAAACTAAAGAAACGTATTACAGACCTTGAAGATGAGATTGAAGACAATGAGGATGATATTGACAACTACAAGAAAAAGTTGAAGAAGAAGGATTCAGAATTGTCTGAATTGCAAGAAACCTATGACAAGGAATGCAAGGCTTCAAAGCAGATGAGCGAGGAGCTTGGACAGGTCAAGAGAGAATTGGATGAGAAAACCGAAGAACTTAAATTAAAGATAGGGTCTTTGGAATTTATTCAGGAAATTCTTTCGGCTCAACAGACAAAGGCGGATAATTCTGTACAACTGTATAAAAATATAAACTTCTTAGAGTCAGTTATACGTGGTCAGGTTCTTGATTGCTATGAAATGGCATGGGCGGAAAAAGGTATAAAAGTTGGAACTACCAATTACAATAAGAAGAAAGAGGATTTAATGTCAAGTTTTTTCCATTGGGCTGCTATGAAAAAGAAACATTGGCTTGATGGTAAGACTACGATTGCTTTTGTTGGTGAGTTCTCTGCTGGTAAGACTTCTATCGTGAATAGAATTCTTTCGCAAGACGATAAGACAATTCCTTTATTGCCTGTAAGTACGAAAGCTACGACTGCAATCCCAACATATATTGCAGGTGGTGTATCAACAGCTTATCGCTTTGTTACTCCAGATAATGTTGAGAAGAATTTGTCTGAATCCACATTCAAGAAAGTGTCAAAGGAGGTTCTTGATCAAGTAAAGGGAGTATCTTCGCTGATAAAGTACTTTGTGATGACTTATAAGAATCCTAACCTTGATGGCTTGAGTATATTGGATACTCCTGGCTTTAATTCTAACGATAGTGAGGATAAGGAACGAACAATTGAAGTTATCAATGAATGTGATGCTTTGTTCTGGGTTTTTGATGTTAATGCAGGAACTGTGAATCGCAGCTCTATATCACTAATCAAGGAAAAGCTTAATAAGCCTTTGTACGTAGTGATTAATAAGGTGGATACTAAGCCAAAGTCGGAGGTTGATAAGGTGGAAGCTCTGATAAGCAAGACATTGAAGGATGCTGGCTTAAAAGTGGAAAAATATATCCGCTTCTCGGCAAAGGCACCTTTGCAGGATATAATGGCGCCAATCAAGTCTGTTGGTTCTACATCTGAAAGTGACACTTTTGTAGATGATGTTCAAAACGATTTGGTAGGTTTGTTAAATAAATACGAAAGTATAGTTCAAGATGCTTCTCGCGAATATGACAGACATACTAAAACATACAACAAGCAGGTTGAAAATGTGAATACCTGTCTCTCTGCTATATGTGATAGTTGTATCGAAGCTGAAGATATCCCGCAATGGAAAGAGCATATTTTTTCTAAAGATAGATATGAAATGTCCGGAGATGAAGGAGAACGACTTATTGGTATTTTGTCGGATATTGCAGGTGAACAAACAGACGATCTTGTCTCAGCTTTTAACGGTTTACGGGAAATTCAAAGTGAAAGGGACGAAGCATATGCTTATTTAGATAGATGCAAGAATCAGTTTATTCAAGTACAAAAATGTCTTGAATCTTATAAAAAAGAAACTAAAAAGTTTAAGTAAATATGGAACAGAATCTTTTTGAAGAATTTCAAAATAAGAAGAATAAATTAAAGTCCTTGGCATTGAAAGCCAAGGACTTTGGATGGATTGATGAGAATCGTTGTAAAGAACTCATCGATAAATTGGAGAAAGATATTTTGACGATCGGTGTTATCGGTCAGATGAAGTGTGGTAAATCTACGTTCCTCAATTCTTTTGTTTTTGAGGATACGGTATTACCAGCTGCTACAACTCCTATGACTGCAGCTCTGTCTGTGATAACATACGGAGAACAGAAGAAGGTGGTTGCTGAGTTCTATACCAATGATGAGTGGGAAGAGCAGAAGGCTCAAGCTGCTCGTTCGTTGGATGATGTTGCTGGGGATACTATGGCTGAATCCAAAATAAAGGCAGCAAAAGAACTTGTATCTAAAGCTTCAAGACTCGGCTCTTATTTAAAAGATTGTTTAGGTAAGACAAGAGAGGATTCTTTCGATAATATAATAGAGTATGTAGGAGCAGATGGTAAATATGTTTCTATCACTAAATCTGTAAAGATTTACTATCCTAAAGAATATCTCAAGGGAGTTGAAATTGTAGATACTCCGGGATTTAACGACCCTATTGTTTCTCGCGAAGAGCGTACTAAAGAATTCCTTAAAAAGGCAGATGTCGTATTGATGATGCTTTATGCCGCCGTCCGTTTGATGCGACTGACAGGGATATTATCTTCAAGAATGTTAGTCAATGTGGTATTGGTAAAGTACTCATTGGTATAAACAAGTATGATATACCGTATTGTAGTGAAGTAAATCCTGAGGATGAAGAGCAAATCAAGGATTATGTAAAGTCTGAGATTGCTAAGGCATGTCGTGAGTCAAATGACAATACGTTGTCTGATATTCTGAGTGAGGCAGAACCTATTCCTTTGTCGGCTGAAATGGCTTTGTTGTCAGAGTTGCCAATGTCAAAAGTGAACTCAGAAGAAGCTTTGAATTTTGCATGGAATCGTCATTGTTCGAATTTTGGTATAGGTTCACAGCCAGAAATGCGTAAGTGGAGCCATATCGATAATTTGGTCAACGCGATTCGCAATTTGATAGATAAGGAAAAGAGTCAAATTCTGTTTGCTAAGCCATTGAATGCTATATATGCGGCAGGTGGAAAGCTTAAGATGGACAATGAGGCTGCTCTCAATCAGAAAAAGGCAGAAATAACAATGCTGCAAAGTCCTGATGATGATTTGGAGGAAAGAGAGTACAATCTGTCAAAGGCTTGTAGACGTTTAGAGAAAAAATGGGTTTTCTTGAAGAATCGCTGAATGATGACGTAAGAACTTTGGTGAATAATGGTGAAGACATTCTTGAGGACCTAGTGGATTCTGCTTGCAATAAAATGGAAAATGTTGTAGAGACAGATTTTAAACGCTTCACTAAAGTTGAATCGTTACAACCTAAATTCGATAAAATAACTTCGAATTTGGTTAATCGTGATATGAAGAGAAAGATGAAGAATCTACAAGATGAAGGTCGTCGCAAATTTATGTCATCAATTCAAGACTTTTTTACAGATGCTGAAGATATCTTATTAAAGTATCTTCCTGATATTGACACCCGAGATTTCATTAAAGAATTACAAGGAAAGATTAAACTTGATATGGATAATGTTTCTTTGTTCAGTAAAGAAGGTGAGGAGGTGACAGATGCTGGCTGGTTGGATATTATCGGTGGTATTCTTGGTAACTTCATTAATGGAATGAGCTTTGGTCTTGTTGGTGTGATAGGAAGAGCACTTACACATAACTCAACCAAGATAGACTTGTTGAATTTTATTAATAGCAAACGTGACAGTTTTGATTGTGGAGATTCATTGCAAGGTGCTTTTGCTAATAAGGATAAAATTATCAATACTATAAGACAAAAACTAATTGAAGGGATGTTAAATCCTCTCCAAGAAAAGGTTGAGGAAATCCGAAATGGTAAGGTAAACAAGGAGACAAAATTGGAGGAAGCCAAGGTTGCCTTAGACGGATTGCTTGAGAAGAAGAAAATATTGGAAGTACAGTTAGAAGAGGTGTCCTCTTTAAAGAATGCTATTTGATATAACTTAACACATAAGGGTCTGGCAGGAATACTCTCGTGTTGTTGTATATCGTATATTGTCAATACATTACCCCATATTGCCTATGGATAAGATTTATATAAATATGTTGGCAAGATTGCGGACACGAATTTGTTGGAATGGACGTGGAGTGGCTTTGCACAGCGGAGTCTGCTCCTGTAAAATGCCCAAAGTGTGGCAGTTTTAATACCTATTCTTCTGGGCCATTATTGTTTTATATGTGCAAGGAAGCATGCAAAGAATTCTTCCGAAACATGTGGAAACGCAAGAAGAGCAAATAAACAGCTAAAGTACGAGATAATATGAAGTTGACAATAAGCTATGCTGAGCTGCAGGAATATGTAGCCAGCCACTTTCACAAGACGGTCAATGTAGGCTATGTGGATGGGAAAACCGTGTCTGTCTCTTTGCCCATCAAGGTGTTTGGCTTTACGAAGTCTGTGAGCATAAACGTCGGGGTGGAGAAGATAGAGGGCACCGACCTGTACTTGTCGTATGACGGCAAGATGGGGATCGACCTGCTTGTGTCGCCTGCCATCTCCTATGCCAAGCGGCTCGTGCCGGAGAAGGCTGGATGGGTGGAACAGCGGCCTGGCAACATCGTGAAACTGCGCCTTGGCGAGCCCGACAAGCTGCAGAAGGTGTTTGAAAAGGTGGTGCTGAGGGCTATCCGCTTTGCTCCGGAGAGCATCGAGGCGGAAATCGCTTTGCTGTAGCGGCCAGGCGCTGATTGCGAAACATTGGTGTGGCGGGGGGCAGAAGTCCTCCGCCATTTTTGCTGCTGACGCCCAGTGGCGGGCTCATGCTGATTGCCTGCCCGCCGATCATCATCTTTTCATTTCTTCTTCCGCTGCTTTCCCAATGCGGCCGCGCAGCGATCGTTGTATGAGAGGCACGTGTGGCCTGCCTGCTGCGGCAAAGGCTAACGCTCCATCATGTCATCATGCCGTAATGTCATCATGTCATCATGCCGTTAAGGATTGTGGAATAGGCGTAAGCGAACGCTCCATCATGCCGTAATGCCATCATGTCTGCCTAAAATTTAACCTTTTTAAGCACGGTTTCTTATCTCAAACTTTCCATATGTGGAAAGTTTTGCTTATCTTTGCAGAAGATAAGCTGCGCTCGGCAATTTGTGAACAAGTTCTCATTGCGCTCGTTTGCATTATCTTTGCAGAAGACAAGCTGCACTCGGCAATTTGTGAACAAGTTCTCATTGCGCTCGTTTGCATTATTTTTGTGCTATACAACAAAAGCTGATTGATATGGAGAACAAGAGTTTGGGAATGATAATACGCGAGGAGCGAAAAAAGAAGGGACTTACGCAAGCCCAGCTTGGTAAGCTCATTGGCCTGAAGGAGTCTCGCGTGTCAAAAATAGAGCATGGCGCGCCGATAACGCCAGAAGTGGCATCTTTCATACTCGGCAAGTTGGGGTCGGCATTGCAGATTCATGTTGTTGACAAAGTTGGTTTTAACCAAGAGGAAAGCGAATTTGTAGTGTCTGTTATCAACAACTTTGCAGATGAGAAGAAGATTCCTCTTACTCAGGCTTACAGCTACATAGTGACTTTCAAGGGGATGGACTTCCTGCGTCAATACCAAGACATTGAGAAGACCCTCAGCAATCATGAGATTGTCAATGATGTATCACGTGTATGTGCAAATAATGGTGGTCGTCTATGATACTCTATCACGGCAGTAACCAGTTGATAACCAAAATAGACTTGTCGAAGAGCAAGAACTTCAAAGACTTTGGTCGTGGCTTCTATCTGACTAAGGATTATGCGCGTGCAGTCGCCATGGCTCAAAGAACGACTGCCATTATGGGCGATGGGAGTCCGGAAGTGTCACCGTTCATCTTCAACCCATCAAGATGCCCCAGCGATGTTAGAATAAAGAAATTTGATGGTAGGACTGCGGAATGGGCTCTCTTTGTACTAAAAAACAGGGAAAAGGACCCTCTTCATACCTACAAGCATAACTATGACATTGTCATCGGTCCTGTTGCAGACTCACGTGTAGATGCCATTTTACAGGAGTATCGTCGGAGTTATGGCAATGCATACGGCAATAGTGCAAATCTCGTCAAGTTGGCAAAACTACTGAAATATCCCGGCCCAGAGTACATTCAATACTGCTTTTGTACAGAAAAAGGAATTAAACAATTAATACTAGACCTATGATTACAGATAAACTTGAAATAGAGAAATTGCTGTCAAGGCTGACAACTTACATTGCCAATAAGCTGCATCTGTCGACCATAGCTGCAGTCGGCGCAGTATGCATGTCAAAAGTAGCTAATGAATTGGCAGGTGGAAAAATGCCAGAAGGAACCACCTTTGAAGAATTATCGGAGAGATTACTCAAAGAAGTAACGATGGCGAGATAATAGGACGTTTGGATTTCTTGGCGTAAGCGTATCAGTCGATATCTATTCTCGGTACCACTTTTTGTACCTCCTGCCTGGTACTGGAGTTTCACTTGCCTGGTACTGGAGTGTTAGTGTGCTTGGACTATAGTGTCACTTGCGTTCTACTGGATAGGTACTCAGCATACTTTTCTTTTCTACATTTTATAGGGATTGTTTGGCAAGGTCTTGTCAAAGAAGCAAACTTGGATTGAGAGATATATTCAACTCAGCATCGTTAGGTATATTGAAATCCAATGATGCCTTTGTAAAGCTCACACAAGTGAAGCATGAGGAGGACGGAGACTACTATCCATTTGCTACTTCATTTCCCGCAGATTTTCCAATGCGTATAGCGGAATGATGGTTATATGGCGCTCGGCATTGTCTGCTTGCGGGTCGGTGTAGGTGAATTCTCCGAAATTTTCAAATGAACAACGGATAGCTTCTGTAAGGCGTTTCTCTCTCATGAATTGCCATAGGCTCTTCATGCCACCCTGTGTGCCTGATTTTATTTCTATAGGTGTGACTTTGAGATGAAATGTGTCAAGATAGTCTATCTCGGCTATACTATTCCCACTTTTCTCCCAATAGAACATCTTTTGTCGCTGCACACATGGTTTGTTGCGCAAGAGTTCAAGGCCTGCCACCATCTCAACCAAGCCCCCCTTGTTGACAAGATCTTGTGGACTGCCAGTCATGATTAGCTCCACAAGGTGCTGCGCAAGATTTCCTTCAAGTTGCAAAACAGAAAGAAGAAGTCCGGAGTCAAGCAACAGAATCTTCATGTTTTTCTCGTTCGCTTCTGCATCAAGTGGAATGCCATTCCCCGAGGTGGCGATGACGGGAATGACGAGGCCGGCAAGTGTCAGAAGTCGGACTGCTTCTCTGATTTGTGAACTTCTGTAGTCCGCGGAAATCTGCTTGAATGTGATTTTTTCTCCTGGCTGATGGCAGATGCCGTGCAGCGTTGTCCTTAGCAGGTCAGGAGAGACTCTTTTCTTGTATTTGCTAAAGTCGTCCTCGTATGTCAAGATAATATCTTCTTGTATATGACTACATTGGTTGAAGTTGTGTGTCTTTATCCATGCCAGCACAGCCTCGGGCATTCCACCTACCAAAAGGTATATGCGAAAATATTCTATTAGTTTTTCGTGAAAAGCTGCATCCAAGGGATGCTGGCTGTCAGCTTGCTTTTTCATGCTTATCAATCCGTTTTCATTGTTCGCATTCAAAAACTCATCAAATGTCATCGGATACATGAACAAAGTATGTATGCGCCCTACACCAAATGTAGGTAGCTCTTGAAGCGTGAACTCCAGTAAAGATCCAGCTGCAATGACATGTAGCCCTGGATAGTCTTCTTTGAAGAAGCGCAATGCCATTATTGCTTCTGGACATTCTTGTATCTCGTCAAGAAACAGAAGCGTTTTGCCTTCTTCTATTGGAACGTTGATATATATTGCAATCTTTTGGACAATCAAGCGTATGTCAATATCTCCTTGGAAGAATGTTTTGACAGTTTTGTGACGTTCAAAGTTTACCTCAGCAAAAAACTGGAATTCTTTTCCAAAATGTCTTACTGCAGAGGACTTGCCTACTTGTCGGGCACCTCTAAGCAAGAGTGGTTTTCTCATCGGATTGTCCTTCCACTCCAAGAGTTCTACGTCTATATTTCTTTGTATATATTCTTGCATGGCGAGAAGTGATTAAAAATCAGGTGCAAAGATAAGATAATTGCTCAATTCCGACAAATAACTCGCAGGAATTTTGCTCAATTCCGACTAATAATCTGCTGCAAAATGCTCAATTCCGACAAATAACGTGGTCTGATGCAGGATTTGTTTCAGCCTCTTTTTACTTTTCTTTCCAGTGGTGACACTCTTTGGCACAGCTGGCGTGTAACTTTGCCGACGTAAACAAAAAACCGACTGTGGCAGACTAAGGCTGGGACCGGTGGCGTGAGGATTTCATCAGTGAACCATCATGGACTTGCAGGGATAAAAACTTCTCCATACCTTTGTCTTGCCAATTGGTCTAAAAACGAAATAGCTATGTTAAGAGGATGGAGTAAATTTGTCTGCAACGAATGCGGACACAAGTTTGTGGGCATGGACTTCGAATACCAATGCACGGCCCTGTCAGCGCCGCTGAAATGTCCGGCCTGCGGCAGCTGGCACACCCGTCCTGCCTGGTCGTGGTGGCAGAAATGGGTGTACAAGGAGATTTGGAAGGCCCAGGATGAGTATCGAAACAAAACAGAAGAGCAATAATATATGAAAGATGGAGTATTCTTTCGTCCTTTCGTCGGAGCGTCATACGCTGGCGGAGGACTGTTTGGCAAGCGCATCATGGTGCTTGGCGAGAGCCACTACTGCGACGAGGGCTGCACCGACTGCGGCAACTGCCTGCGCCATCGGGAGTGCATGGAGTTTACCAGCGGCGTAGTGGAGCAATATCTCGACCGGGGCGTGGAGCGGCAGAGGTGGATGCAGACGTTGCTGAAGTTTGAGCGTTCGCTCGTGGGTTGCGAGACCGATCAGGCGCAGAGTCAGCGGATATGGCAGTCGGTGGTGTTCTACAATTATCTGCAAGTGGCCATGGGCGGCCCGCGCGAGGCTGGCACCGCCGCGCAATACCGCCAGGCCGGCGAGGCCCTTTTCGACGTGATGGAAAAATACCAGCCCGAATGCCTCATCGTATGGGGCAACCGCCTGTGGGACAAACTGCCCGGAGAGCGTTGGACTGATGGGGAGGACATCGTCGTGGACGGCTGTCGCACAGCCACGGGCGCCTACTCCTTGGCAAGCGGCAGGACAGTGAGGGCGATGGCGGTAAACCATCCCTCGGTGGGCTACTCGTGGGACTACTGGCACCGGGTGATAGCAAACTTCTTGAAATAATGGGCTACAGGGTATGGACAAGCGAATGAGATTCTTTGCCTGGCTGATAGGCCAGCTCGAACGCAGGCGCATGACGTATGAGGAGATAGCTGCCGCATGGCTGGAGGCTGCGGCCAACGCTCAAGGCAAGTCGCTGGAGAAGCGCACGTTTCACCGCCATCGCGACGAAATAGAGCAGATGTTTGGCATCAAGGTGGAGTGTAGCGGCAGGAGCGGCGGCTATCGCTACTATCTGAAGAAAGACAGCGTGAAGTGTGACGATGTCACGGAGTGGCTGCTCAGTTCCCTGCGGCTGGCCTCGCTGGGCGATATGCTGCAATACCACACCAAGGTGATGCTCGACCCTGCGCCACGCAACTCGGAATTGCTCGACGACATCCTCAGAGCCATCGACAAGCAATATCGGCTGAGGTTTGACTACACCACGGCCTACGGGGTGGAGACGTCCGTCGCCTTGACGCCCGCTTTTGTGAGGTTCTTCAAGCAGCGTTGGTACGTCATCGGCGTGAACGAGAAAGAGCAGGTGCGCTGCCTGCCGTTCGACCGCATCTCCTTGAAGTATGAGGAGTGCACAAAGCGTCCTCTGTCGCCCAAACTGAAGCAGATGCTCACGCCCGACAACTACTACGATGGTTGCTTCGGCATCATGCGCATGGAGGACGAGCCGATAGAGAACGTGCGTCTGCGCGTGTTCTATCCCGAGTACAACTACCTTGAGGAGGTGCCGCTGCACGAGAGCCAGCAGAAGGTGGGCCAGTCTGCCGACGGCCTCTACCGCGAGTATACGCTCCGTGTGCGTCCCACCCGCGATTTTCTGCAGGAACTGCTGTGGCACGGACGCAACCTGATGGTGTTGAAGCCGGAAAGTCTTCGGCAGAAGATGATAGCCATCCTGCAAGACATGACCAAGAGCTACGAGACGGGCGAGTGTACGAACGGGGAGTGAGCAAGCCTTTTCCCACTCATACTTCCCTCCTCGTGCTTCCTTCTCCTTTAGGTCTTCTCCCTTAGGTCTTCTCCTTCAGGCTTCCTTCTCCAAGCCTCCCTTCTCCTGGCCCTTCCTCCTTCGGGCCTCCTTTCTCCAGGTCATCGACTATCGTCTATCCCATAGATGGTAGTCGATGACCTGGTTGTCTTCTTGGCGAGCCGTCTGGTGGTCGTCTGTCAGCCCCCTGCTTTCGGCTTCCTCTGCATCCTGGTGGCTGCGCACGAAGAGCGAGACTGCCACCATTGCGGCCAGGGCCATGACGAGCGCGGCGAGTTTTCATATTTTGTTCTTTGATCGTCTTTGCAGTGTGAAGACTGGTGCTTTTGTTGATGTTCCAATGGGGCGTCCCCTTCTTTTCTGCCGTTATGAGCCTTTTCTATGCTTGCCGTGTCAGCATGGCGAGGAGGATGGACTGTGGCGCGTTGCTACACTCCCTGCCGACTGTTGCAGGGTCTTAGCGCGAGCCGCCAACGGCAGTCCCTTCCCTTGCCGGTCGGCACGACTTTTATTCCGCTTGTCTTGTAGTCTATACTGGCACGTTGTGAGTATTAATAGACAGATGCAAAGTTATGAATTGTTCTTGAAAAACGTGCAGGAATAACTGAAAAAGAATGCTCCGATTTTGTTTTTATTGCACTTTTTTGCATCGCCGTACGCCCGTGGGTGTAATCTGAGCTTTACCCCCCCCGCGAGAACCGCGTTTTTGCTGGTAGTCTGGTGGGTGCTCCAGGGTGGCGTGCGAGCGGTGATGTCGTTGTCTTGCAGTCTCGTGGCGTGTTCCGCTACCTTGCCGAAGGTTGCTGATGACCACACTTAGTGATAACTAAAGGTCGCGCTGGGTTGTTTGTTTCCTCTGCGTGCTGGCCAATGGCTACTCGTAGTTGTCCACGGGCGTGGAGCCCATGTGCACGGTGAGCGTGCCGCCCTGGGCGAAGCGCTGGAAGGGGATGCGCGGAGTGGTCAGTCGCGTGCCGTCGAGGGAGAAGCGCTGCACGTACTCGTTGTGGCGGCTGTTGTCCACGGCCTGGATGACAAACTGGCCTCCGGGGTAGTAGCGCGGGTGCAACTGGATGGTCACACGGTCGAAGATCGTGCTGCCTAGGCCCAGTGAGGGCTGGAGGTCGTCGAGTCCCTTCACGTCGAAAAGGCCAATGGAGGAGACGGCATACCAGGCTCCCAGCATTCCCTGGTCCTCGTCCTGTCCGTAGCCGTAGCCGTGGATGCCGTCCGTACCATAGAACTCGTTGAGGATGGCGCGCACCCAGTGTTGCGTCCTCGACGGGCGTCCCGACTCGTTGAAGAGCCACGAGATGTGGAGCGAGGGCTCGTTGCCCTGGTTGTAAAGCGTGCGCAGTCCGGCAAAGGCCTCCACCTCCGTGCCGCCGCTGAAGATGCGCCGCTGCGAGAGTGTGAAGATGCTGTCGAGGCGCGCGTTGAAGACCTCGGTCCCCACCTTGGCGATCATCGCCTGCGGGTCGTGGGGCACGTAGAAGGTGCATTGCCACGCGTTGCCCTCCTGGAATCCGCGCCACACCTCCAGCGGGTCGAAGTTCTCGACGAAGGTGCCGTCGTCGTAGCGCGGCCGCACGAAGTTGCACGTCGAGTCGTAGAGGTTCTCCCAGCCGTGCGACAGGCCCATCAGCCGATCGTAGTCGGCCTCTTTGCCCAAGGCCCGGGCCAGCTGCGCCACGGCGTAGGCACTGTAGCTATACTCCATCGTGTGGGACGCCGAGAAGTTGTAGAGCCCTCCGTCCGCGGCATGAACGTGGGGCACGTAGCCCAGGCGCAGGAAGTCCTTGGTGTCGGCCTTGCCAGCCCCTCGTGGGCGGTCCTCCCATCCCAGTTCGTTCTTCAGGCAGGCCTCGTAGGCCAGCGGCAGGTCGAAGTCGCGTATGCCCGCCATATAGGCCGCCACGATCATGTTGCTCAGCTGATTAGTGCCCACGCCCGAGACGAAGCGGCTGCAGGCCAGTCCGTCGGCCAGCCAGCCACAGTCCTTGTAGACCTGCAGGTGGCTGCTGATATAGTCGCTCATGTGGTCGGGATAGGCCATCACCCAGAGCTGCGTCAGTCCCCACTGCGCGCCCCACATGGCGTCGGTATTGTATAGGTTGAAGGCCGGACGCCCCTCCTTTGTCGGCAGGTGGCCCACCGTGCCGTCGTGCTTCGGATAGTCGCCCGAGACGTCGCTGCAGACGCCGCGCCCCAGCAGCGCATGGTAGAGGCCCGTGTAGAACTTCACTTTGTCCTCCCTGCGGTCTGTCTCGACGCGGATGCGCCCCAGCATCTCTTCCCATTGGCGCGCCGACTCTTCCCTGGCCTCGTCGAAGGTCAGCGTCCGCGCCTCGGCCAGTCGGTTCTGCCGTGCGTTCTCCACGGAGGTGTAGGAAATGCCCACCTTCACCGTCACCTGCTCGCCCTCCTTCGTGGCGAAGGAGAGGTAGGCTCCCGCACCCTCGCCGCGCGCCTCTCTCACCTGTCGATGGATGGTGGCGTCGTGGAAGGTGCCCCAGCGCTTTGGTCGTTTGCTGGTCGTGGCCGAGAAGTATATGGGCACGACTGCCCCGGGCTGGTAGGCCTTGACGTATTCGGGATAGGTGACGACGAAGCCCTCGATAGTGCCGTCGTCGAGGATGCGCACCTCTGCGTCCTTCACGGCGCCGCTCTCTCCCATACGGTTGCCGATGTCGAAGATGAGGTGGCTCTCCTGCGATTTGGGGAATGTGTAGCGCTGCAGGGCGACGCGCTGCGTGGCTGTCATCTCTGCCCTAATGCCGTAGTCCCGCAGCAGGACGCTGTAGTAGCCCGCCGTCGCTACCTCATCGTTGTGGCTGAAATGGGAGCGGTAGCCCTTTTGTATGCCCGCCTCCGTGGTGTCTCCGGGCACGGTGATGAGGCGCCCCGTGGTGGCCATGACGCTGATGCCGCCCACCTGGAACTCATGGGTGCAAGGAAAACTCTCGATCGATCGGTCGCGATAGTCGTAGCCCGTGGCCTGCCAGCCGTCCACGTTGCCGTAGTGGCCGTTGGTGGAGGGTCCGGGTTTGGCCATGCCGAAGGGCAGCGCGCCCGGCGCGAAGTGGAAGTAGCGACAGTGGGCCGTGCCGATGCGCGGCTCCACATATTGTCTCAGACCGTCTTGGCTCTGCGCCAGGACCGACGTGGAGAGAGCCCATAGCGCGGTGGCGAGCAGGGCGAGGAGGAAGATACGTTTCATCTATTTGGTGGTGTCGTTGGTTGGTGATGGTTGAAATTGACGTTGCAAAAGTAGCAAAAAAGGAGTGATTGCGCAAATGATGCTAAAGAAAAAAGTAAGTAAGAGAGACGATAAAAGATGAGGAAAAATAGCATAGTAAACGTTTAAACGTGTTTTTGAAGAAAAAAGACTGTCCGCAGCGTGTTGGTATGAAGAAAAATGACTAACTTTGCAAGAGAAGCCAGCCCTCATGGCACGCGCTTCCCAACAAACAATTATACCTGAACGTTATGCAGAAATATGCTGAATACATCAAGGAGATAGAGATCGACTCGCTCTGGAGCGGCAAGAAGCACGTCTGCTGGGAGTTGCACCGACAGGTCAACATCCTGAGCGGCATCAACGGTGTGGGAAAGAGTACCATCCTCAACAAGGTGGTGCGGAGCCTGGCCCGTGGCGGCGAGTTGCCGAGCCATCCCGTCAAGGGGGTCCGCCTGCGTGTGGCGCCTGAGGAAGCACGCTGGGTACGTTTCGACATCATCCGCTCTTTCGACCGCCCGCTGATGAGTACGGAGATAACGGACAAGATCGACGCCTCCCTCGTCACCGAACTCGACTGGCAGATCTACAAACTGCAGCGGAAGTATCTCGACTACCAGGTCAATATCGGCAACCGCATGATCCAGGCCCTGCAGAAGGCCACACCCGAGGCTGCCGAGGAGGCCCAGCGCATCAGTCTACCGAAGCGGAAGTTCCAGGATCTCATCGACGACCTCTTCTCCGAGACAGGCAAGAAGATCGTGCGCACGGAGAATGAAATTCGCTTCGAACAGATTGGCGAGACGCTCATGCCTTACCAACTCTCCAGCGGCGAGAAGCAAATGCTGGTCATCCTGCTTACCGTGCTCATCGAGGACGGGCAAAACTACGTGCTCTTCATGGACGAGCCCGAGGTGAGCCTCCACGTCGAATGGCAGAAGCGGCTCATCGACCTGATACTCGAACTCAACCCCAACGTACAGATCATCCTCACCACCCATAGTCCCGCTGTCATCATGAACGGCTGGCTCGACAACGTGACGGAGGTGTCGGAGATAACGGAGGACGAATAATAGGGAAGGCTGCGATATGGCAAAACGGTTGAAAGACAATATCACCTCCGACTACGTCACTGCCTCCAACCGCCTCAACGGGCGCAAGGCGAGGCGCAGGATCGTGGCCTATGTTGAGGCCTACGACGATGTCTTCTTCTGGCGCATGGTGCTTGCCCGCTACGAGAACGAGCACCGCTACTTCGAGGTGATGCTACCCACGCGCAAAAAACTCTCGCGCGGCAAGAAGTCGGTGCTGACGAGCCTACTGCTCCACGGCACGGGTAAGGACATGCTGGCCTGCGTCGATGCCGACTACGACTACCTCCTCCAGGGGCGGACGGAGGACTCGAAGCAGGTCTGCGACAATCCCTACGTCCTCCACACCTACGTCTATGCGATAGAAAACTACCAGTGCTACGGACCGAGCCTCCACGATATGTGTGTCTCTGTGACCCTCAACGACCGCAAGACCTTCGACTTCGACGCCTTCCTGCGCCGCTACAGTCAGATCATCTACCCCCTCTTTCTGTGGAACATCTTCTTCTATCGGAGGAGGAAGAACAACCTCTTCACCATCGCCGACTTCAACAATGTCGTGGCTCTCGGCGCCTTTTCTACGGGCAAGGCCTCCGTCCTGCTCGACAACCTGCAGCGCAAGGTCAACCGCAAGCTCGCTGCCCTGCGCAAGGGCAATCCGGGGACGAAGGAGAAGCTCGGTGAATTGTCGCGCGACCTGCGCCGACTGGGTGTCACGCCCGAGACCACCTATCTCTACATCCAGGGCCATCATCTCTTCGACGGTGTCGTTGTGCCGATGATGCAGAAGGTCTGCGACCAGCTCATCCGCTCCCGTGAGAATGAGATCAACCGTCTGGCGGTCCACAACACGCAGCGCCTCAACGAGTTGTCCTGCTACGACCATAGTACGGTCGATATCGTGCCGACGCTCCGCCGCAACATGGGCTTCATGCAGTCGGAACCCTACTGTCGCCTGCTCTCCGATGTGGAGCGTTGTCTGAAATTGGGAGAAGTCAAGGTCAAGCCCGCCAAGCACGAGGACACCCCCGCCGAGGTCAAGCCCGCCCCCACCAAGGTAGAGACTAAGCCTGTAGAGGTAAAGTCCGAGCCTACCGAGGTAAAGCTCGCCCGTCGAGGCTGAGAATGAAAAGAGGAGTTGGAACAATAGTAAGCAATGATCAAAACACCCCAGTCGCTCCATTTATCGGATGAACCAAAAGAAAAACAAGGAAAAGTTTGGCCCACTAAGCTAAAAACCGTATCTTTGTGCCAATGAAAAAGCAAGGAATCAATCCCGTCAATTGGAGCAAGAATATCATCATCGTCGATGCCGATTTCGTCGATCATGTCGCCTTCGACCTGATAGTCAACTTTGAACGCATGTTGGGGCGTCGTATCCCCCAGGCCGACCTCAGTCAATGGCTGGTGGACGTCGCCCTCGATGGACGCCTTCGCCCGGGCGACCACGAGACCCAGGTCGTGTTGCTCCACGACCGCAAGACCCCGAAGCTCCTCCATTTCTCCCCCGCCGACTATGAGTCCGAACTCGATGGCAAGGCCTTCCGCTCAGAACAGTTGGGCGAGTTTATCATCAACTGCATCGCCACGGGCGAGGAGGGACAGGCGAAAGGTCCCGTGCTCACCGACTTGGTCCGCCTCTTGCTCTCGGAAGAGGAAGTGACGCGCCTGATGATAGTCCCCGACGGCAGTGACTCCTCGCTCTGGCAGGAGTTGCGCCAGGCCCTCCGCGATGCCGATGACGAGAAGAAGCACGTCACGCTCTTCACCATGCAGCCAACGCAGACTGCCGGCTGCCGCGAGGAGATGCTCGGATTCTCTCTCATGGACGCCCTCGGCATCACCCAGGCAGAGATAGACCAAAAGATGAAATAACAAGATAAAACGAAACATAGAATGAGCAGAGTATTAATGATCGGCGCGGGTGGCGTGGCTACCGTCGCCGCCTTCAAAATTGCGCAGAACACGGACGTCTTCACCGAGATGATGATCGCAAGCCACCATGTGGAGAAATGCGACCGGCTCGTGAAGGCCATCCACGACAAAGGCTACAAGATGGACATCCAGACGGCCGAGGTCGATGCCGACGACGTGGAGCAGTTGAAGACCCTCATGTCGAGCTACAAGCCCGAATTGGTCATCAACCTTGCCCTGCCGTATCAGGACCTCACCATCATGGAGGCCTGTCTGGCCTGCGGCTGCAACTACCTCGACACCGCCAACTATGAGCCCAAGGACGAGGCCCACTTCGAGTACAGTTGGCAGTGGGCCTACCGTGAGCGCTTCGAGCAGGCGGGCCTCACAGCCATCCTCGGTTGTGGTTTCGACCCGGGTGTCTGCAGCATCTTCACGGCCTATGCCGCCAAGCACTACTTCGACGAGATCCACTACCTTGACATCGTCGATTGCAACGCTGGAGACCATCACAAGGCCTTCGCCACCAACTTCAATCCGGAGATAAACATTCGCGAGATCACGCAGAAGGGCCTCTACTACGAGGATGGCAAATGGCTCGAGACAGACCCGCTGGCCGTCCACAAGACGCTCAACTATCCCAACGTGGGACCGCGCGAGAGCTACCTCATGCACCACGAGGAGCTGGAGAGCCTCGTGCTCAATTTCCCGACCATCAAGCGCGGTCGCTTCTGGATGACCTTCGGACAGCAGTATCTCACCTATCTCGACTGTATCATGAACCTTGGTATGGGACGCATCGACGAGGTCACCTACGAGGCACCGCTCGCCGACGACCCGACGAAGAAGGTGAAGGTCAACATCGTGCCGCTGCAGTTCCTCAAGGCCGTCCTCCCCAATCCGCAGGACCTCGGCGAGAACTACGAGGGCGAGACTTCCATCGGATGCCGTATCCGTGGCATCAAGGACGGCAAGGAGCACACCTACTACGTCTATAACAACTGCAAGCATCAGGAGGCCTACAAGGAGACGGGTATGCAGGGCGTGAGCTACACGACGGGCGTCCCGGCCATGATCGGCGCGAAACTCTTCTTGGAGGGCGTCTGGAAGAAGCCGGGCGTGCACAACGTGGAGGAGTTCGATCCGGATCCCTTCATGGAGCTGCTCAACACGCAGGGACTGCCCTGGCACGAGGAGTTTGACAAGGACTTGGAGTTGTAATCATCCCTTTTCTCTCCCCCTGCTTCGCCGAAGACCCTCCGTGGCTTCCGGTCAAGCAGGGGAGGAGGGAGGTTTAGCAAGATAACACATAGAAAAAAATATGGCAAAGAAAGAAGATGCCGCGCAGGACCCGAAGGCCGACAAGATGAAGGCCCTTCAGGCAGCGATGGCCAAGATAGAGAAAGATTTCGGCAAGGGTTCCATCATGCGCATGGGCGATGAGCATGTGGAGCCCGTCGATGTGATCCCCACGGGCAGCATTGGCCTCAATGCAGCCCTGGGCGTGGGCGGCTATCCCCGTGGCCGTATCATCGAGATCTACGGACCAGAATCTTCTGGTAAGACGACGCTCGCCATCCACGCCATTGCCGAGGCACAGAAAATGGGCGGTGTGGCCGCCTTTATCGATGCGGAGCACGCCTTCGACCGCTTCTATGCCCAGAAGTTGGGTGTAGATGTCGATAACCTTTGGATCTCGCAGCCCGACACGGGAGAGCAGGCCCTGGAGATCGCCGACCAGCTCATCCGCTCCTCCGCCATCGACATCCTGGTGGTGGACAGTGTGGCGGCCCTGACTCCTAAGAAGGAGATTGAGGGCGACATGGGCGATAGCAGCGTAGGACTCCAGGCGCGCCTGATGAGCCAGGCACTGCGCAAACTGACGGGTACGATCTCGAAGACCAACACCTGCTGCATCTTCATCAACCAGCTGCGCGAGAAGATCGGTGTGATGTTCGGCAGTCCCGAGACCACCACGGGTGGCAACGCCCTGAAGTTCTACTCCTCCGTCCGACTGGATATCCGCAGGATCTCCTCCATCAAGAATGGCGACCAGGTTATCGGCAACCAGGTCCGCGTCAAAGTGGTCAAGAACAAGGTGGCGCCGCCCTTCCGCAAGACGGAGTTCGACATCATGTTCGGTGAGGGCATTTCCAAGGCCGGTGAGATCATTGACTTGGGTGTGACCTACAATATCATCAAGAAGAGCGGTAGCTGGTTTAGTTACAAGGACACGCGTCTGGCGCAGGGCCGCGACGCCACGAAGCGACTGCTCCAGGACAATCCCGAACTCTGCGAGGAGCTGGAAGCGCTCATCATGCAGGCCATAACCAATCCTTCCGAGGAACAGAAGGTTGCAGCGAGCACTGCGTCCAAAACCAGCGACGGCGACAGTATCGAAGGCAGCGAGGCCTAATATAGAAAAGCCGCAGGAGGCTATGATATAGAAAAGGGGGATGGAAAGCAAGTGCTTCCCATCCCCTTTTTCGGTCCCTGGCTCTCAGGCCAAAGAATTTATCTGTCAGCCTGGAAGAGCGGATCCTCCGGCATCACCATGATCGGCTTCTGCTGCTCGGCCTTGATGATCTCCTCGGAGCAGTACTTCTTGTTGACCACCAGGCGGAACATGAAGTTCTCAAACCACTCGTTGGTCATGATCAGGCAACCGCCCTGACCGTAGCTGGCGCCCCAGCTGTTCTCCACCTTCCATTTCTTCGGCTGGCCGTTCTCGTCGAGATCGACGGCCACGAGCGTCATGGCGTGGGTGGAACCGCTATCGAAGGTGCTGATACGGTCGGCCTTGTCCATGGGGAAGGTTGTTCCGTAGAGCGATCCGTAGTCGTAGTTGTCCATGGCGAGGTAGCCGCGCTTGCGGTCAAGCTGCTTGCCTACGTCGTAGCTGGAGTACATCTTCGTGCTGTCCTTGAGTGAGGCGATGGCGAGTTTGGCAATCTCCTCCACGGGCAGGTTGAGATACTTCCAGTTGTGGCCGTCGTAGGTGTGGCGGTCATACTCCACCTCGTAGGTCTTCCAGTAGGGACGGCGCGGGTCGTTCATCACCATCACGAAGGTGCCGTTGAGCGGATGGCCCACGGTCTCGTCGTAGAACTCCTTCGGGGTGTACTTGCGGGGCTTGCCCACGGTCTTGCCGTTCTTGTCCTTGAAGGCGTAGGTGAACTCCTTCACCGGGTTGCCCAGCGAGACGGTCAGCATGTGATAGACCGTGCCGAGCATCTCAGTCTTGCGGGCCTGAATGTCGCGCTTCGACTTCTTGGCAGCCACCATCTTGCGCAGCTCCAAACCAAACTCGCGCAACTTCGAGGAGATCAGCTCCGCCATACGCGAGGTGTTCTCTGCGGAGTAGGGCTCCGGCATGGCCTCCATCGGCACGACACCATACTTCTCAGCCAGGTCGGCAGCACCACAGAACGTACCGCCGTCGTTGAGCGGATTTTTGAAGAAGAACTGCACGCGCTGGTCGTCAATGGGTTTATCGGCGCAGTCGATCACGCCCTGCAGCATCAGGTTGGCCTTCTCCAGCTGGTCGTAGAAGGAGAGATAGACCTGACTGTACTCCACGCGGATACTGTCCTTGTGCAGACGGGCGAAGTTGGCACGCAGCACGTTGAGGCCCGAGAACAGCCAGCAGCGTCCCGAACTCTTCTGGTTGTGGATGCTCTGTGCGGGGGTCTCCACGCTGAAGTAGGTGTCCAGACGGCCCTGCTCCTTGAAGTTCAAGGCCAAGTCGTCGATCTTGTTGGTTGCCAGCGCATTGCTGATCACGCGGTCACTACTCTGAACGCCATTGCGCTCGATCTGTGTGAGCATCTCGCTGGAGATGCCGCCACCCTTAGTCGGCGTCTGCGCATGGCCCTGCATCGTGAGGCAGAGAAGAGCCGCCGCTAAAATTTGGTTCTTTCTCATACTTTGGTTGGTTGTTTCCCCGCCCCACATCCGCACTTGCCGATGGGGGCGGAGGGATAGATATTAGGATTTGCTATTTTATTGTATTTCTCAAAATCGTGTTGTTTCTCTCTCAAAGCCGTTAGGTCCCTTGAGCCTCTGGTCCCGAAGTCCTACTTCTCGAGGTCGTAGGCGTGCTTCGGGTAGTCGATGGTGTAGTGGAGACCGCGACTTTCCTTTCGCTCGATGGCCTGGCGCGTGATGAGGTAGCCGACGTTGATCATGTTGCGTAGCTCGCAGATGTCCTTCGTCGCCTTCACGCGTTTGAAGAGTGCTTCCGTCTCCTCATAGAGCAAGTCGAGGCGGTCCCATGCGCGCTTCAGTCGCAGGTCGGAGCGGACAATGCCGACATAGTTGGACATCACCTGTCCCACCTCCTTGATGCTCTGTGTGATGAGCACTTTTTCCTCGTTGGTCATCGTGCCCTCGTCGTTCCACTCCGGCACACGGTCATTCCAATCGTAGCCGTCCACCACCTGCAGGCTGTGCTTGGCTGCTGCGTCCGCATAGACCACGGCCTCTATCAGCGAGTTGCTGGCCAGTCGGTTGCCACCGTGCAGTCCCGTGCAGGAACACTCGCCCAGGGCATAGAGACGATGGATGGAACTCTCGCCGTTGAGATCCACCTTGATGCCGCCACACATATAGTGGGCCGCCGGGCGCACGGGGATCATCTCCTTCGTGATGTCAATGCCGATGCTGAGACACTTCTGGTAGATGTTGGGGAAGTGCTGGCGCGTCTCCTCCGGGTCCTTGTGGGTCACGTCGAGGCAGACATGGTCCAGGCCGTGCGTCTTCATCTCCTTGTCGATGGCCCGCGCTACGATGTCGCGGGGGGCCAGGGAGAGGCGCTCGTCATATTTCTCCATGAAGGTCTCACCTGTGGGCAATTTCAGAATGCCGCCGTAGCCGCGCATAGCCTCGGTGATGAGGTAGGCCGGATGGGTCTCACCCGGATGGTAGAGCGACGTGGGGTGAAACTGTACGAACTCCATGTCCTTCACCGTGCCCTTGGCGCGATAGACCATGGCCTCGCCGTCGCCCGTGGCGATGATGGGGTTGGTCGTCGTCTGATACACCGCTCCGCAACCGCCCGTACACATCAGCGTCACGCGGCTCAGATAGGTGTCCACCTTCTGGGTCTCCGGATTGAGCACGTAGGCTCCGTAGCACTCGATGTCGGGCGTGCGCCGCGTCACCTCAACGCCGAGGTGGTGCTGCGTGATGATCTCCACAGCGAAGTGGTTCTCCTTGATCTCGATGCGCGGATGGTTGCGGCAGGCCTCCATCAGGGCGCGCTGGATCTCGGCGCCTGTGTCGTCGGCATGGTGCAGGATGCGAAACTCGCTGTGGCCGCCCTCGCGGTGGAGGTCAAAACTGCCGTCCTCCTTGCGGTCAAACTGGGTGCCCCATTCGACCAGCTCCTGGATCTGTGCCGGCGCATTGCGCACCACCTGCTCCACGGCTTTGCGGTCGGAGATATAGTCACCTGCTATCATGGTGTCCTTGATGTGCTTGTCAAAGTCATCTACGGCGAGGTTCGTCACCGAAGCCACACCGCCCTGCGCGAACGAGGTGTTGGCCTCGTCGAGCGTCGTCTTGCAAATCATGCAAACCCTTCCCTTGTGCGCCTTGGCTATCTTCAAGGCATAGCTCATTCCGGCGATACCAGCGCCGATGATCAGGAAATCGTATTTATGAATCATTTCTAAGCAAACAGTTGTGCTCCCTATGGGGAGCGGAATAACGTTTCGCCCGCAAAATTACTCATTTATTGGCAGATGGGCGAATGTTTCTCCCGATTTTTGTGCTTAGTTCCTTTGTGACGGCAGGAAGTTGCATGTTTTTTGAGAATTTATCGCCCAAGGCAAGGTGTATATCTATTTTTCTTGGATCGAAATGGGAGTGGCTCCCCATTTTTTTCGTACCTTTGCAGTCGACTATGACAAGAGTATTTCATCATCGACTCACGCTGGGCGAACTGTGTGGCATCCTGCTCCTCGCCCTTGCCTCGCTCTATTGCTTTTGGTTCGGCACGTGGCCCATGGCTGTGCTTGGCGCGCTGCTTGTGGCCGTGGCCGTGCGGGGCATCGACCGTGGCATCCATACCGACTATGTCCTCGACGACGACCAACTGACCACGCAGAGCGGCAGGATAGGGCGCCAACGGGGACAGGCCATCCCCTTGCAGACCATCACGACGCTTCGCCGTATGCCCCGCCACCTGCTCACGGGCAGCTATGTGATGGTGGAGCATGGCGACCACAACATCAGTATCTTCACCCCGGAGAACGAAGCCTCGTTTGTCGAGGCAGTCGGCAAGCGTGTCTCTCTTGCCAAGAACACTTGCCAAGAAAAAGAAACAGAATCTTAATCTTAAAAACCTAAAAAAAACAATGACAAGTATTCGTAGAAAACTTTTCTTCCTCCTGACCGCCCTGCTGGCTCTGCCCATGCAGGCGCAGGTCAATCTCGTCTATGTTGATAGTGCCCGCGTGGCTCGTCTCCTGGCCGAGGACGCCGGGCTGGTGGCAGCACCCGTTGCCGAAGTGGCCGACACCGACACGGTTCCTTTGGCGGACCGTCCCGTCGTAGCCGATGACGCCGATTTCGACCGCCTTTGGACCGACAGTTTTGCCAACCGCATGGCCGCCATCATCGAGGACCCACTGCTTCAAAGCACCCAAATGGCGGTGATGGTCTGGGACCTTAGTGCCGATCAGTGTGTCTATCGCTTCAACGAGGCCCAGCGGATGCGCCCGGCCTCTGTCCAGAAGTGTGTCACCGCCATCACGGCCCTCGACCGCCTCGGCGTGGACTATCAGTTTTCCACGCGCCTCTACTGCCGTGGCGACATCGACTCCACGGGCGTGCTCCACGGTTCGCTCTATTGTGTCGGTGGCATGGACCCCCTCTTTGGCGACGCCAATATGCGCGCCTTCGTCCGTGCGCTGCGTGAAAAAGGCATCCGCCGTATCACGGGCGACCTGCTGGCCGACAAGTCGATGAAGGACGACAAACCGATGGGAGAGGGCTGGTGCTGGGACGACGACGATAGCAATCCGCCGCTCTCGCCCCTGCTATATAACCGTCGCGACCGCTTCCTGGCCGAACTCTCTTCGCGCCTGCGAGCGGCCGGCATTGTCCTGGAGGGAACGCTGGGCGACGCCACGCTCCCCGCAGGATCCACGCTGCTGGCCGAGGAGACCCGCGACCTCACGCGGGTGTTGCAGCGGATGATGAAGAAGAGCGACAACCTCCATGCCGAGTCGGTCTTCTACCAGTTGGCCAAGAGCACAGGTGTGCGGCGTGCCGGTGCGCGCCAGGGCCGACAGGTGATCAACCAGGTGGTGCGTGCGGCAGGCCTTGATCCTGCGCAGTACTACGCGGCCGATGGTTGTGGCCTCTCGCTCTACAATTATGTCACGGCCGACCTCCTCGTCCACCTCTTGCGCCTCAACTACCATAACACGGCGGCCTACGAGGCCCTGCTTCCCACGCTGCCCATCGCCGGACGCGACGGCACGCTCCGCAAGCGGCTTCGTGGCACGGCGGCCGATAGCAATGTGCGGGCCAAGACGGGCACGGTGACGAGTGTCAAGACGCTTGCAGGATTCTGCACGGCCAGCAATGGCCACCGCCTGGCCTTCTGCATTCTCAACCAGGGAACCATCCGCGCCAGCCAGGCCAATGGACTGCAGGACCGCATCTGCCGGGCGATGTGTGAGTAGGACCGAAAATAGCTTTCAGAAACCATCAACCAAATACCCTATATATAATGACTAAGATCGTAGAAAGAATAGCCGCGCTCCGCCAGGTGATGGAGCGCGAGGGACTGGGGGCTTTCATCTTCCCCAGCACAGATGCACACAATAGTGAGTATGTCGCCGACCACTGGAAGGGCCGCGAGTGGATCTCAGGCTTCAATGGTTCGGCCGGCACGGTCGTCGTCACGATGGATGCTGCTGCGCTCTGGACCGACTCCCGCTACTTCCTTGCTGCCGAGAAGCAACTCCGCGGCACGGGTATCATGCTGATGAAACTCAAGGTGGAGGGCACGCCGACGATCACCGACTGGCTGGCCGAACAACTCCGTGGGGCCTCCCATCCTGTGGTGGGTCTCGACGGATGGGTCAATGGCACGAACGAGGTGCAGGGGATGCAGGCCTTCTTCCAGCGCTACGGCATCCAGGTGCGTACCGATTTCGACCCGCTCAATGAGATCTGGACGGACCGCCCCTCCATCCCGACGGCGAAGGTGGAGCTCCATCCCCTGGAGTTTGCTGGCGAGACGACGGAGAGCAAATTCACCCGCATCCGTGAGTCGCTGCGCAGTCGTGGTGCAGAGGCCATGCTCGTCTCAGCCCTCGACGACATTGCCTGGACTTTGAACCTGCGTGGCTCCGACGTCTATTGCAATCCCGTCTTCGTCTCCTACTTGATGATAGAGCAGGAAAGTGCCACGCTCTTTGTCAACGAGGAGAAACTCGACGACGCGGTGCGTCGCTACCTCTCCGACCTTGGCGTAGCGGTGCAGCCCTATGCTGCCGTGGCCGACTACCTGCGGTCTCATGCCTTCGGGGGCGGTCTGCTGCTGGACAGTGTGAAGACTTGCTACCATCTCGCCTCCTGCGCCCTCGAGAAATCGGTGGTGAGGTTTGCCCCGTCGCCCATCCCCGCCATGAAGGCGGTAAAGAACGAAGTCGAGATAGCGGGCTACCGCCGTGCCATGACGCGCGACGGCGTGGCGATGGTGAAGTTCCTGCGCTGGCTTCAGCCTGCTGTGGAGGCAGGAGGACAGACGGAGATCTCCCTCGACAAGAAACTCACGGCCTTGCGTGCGGAGCAAGACCTCTTCCGTGGCATTTCCTTCGATACCATTGTGGGCTATGAGGCCCATGGTGCCATCGTCCACTACGAGGCCACTCCCGAGACGGATATCCCCGTGGAGCCCCGTGGCTTGGTCTTGATCGATAGTGGTGCGCAGTATCAGGACGGCACGACCGATATCACGCGCACGATAGCTTTGGGCCCTGTCACCGAAGAGCAGCGCCGCGTCTATACGCTGGTGCTCAAAGGCCATATTCAGTTGGAACTGGCGAAGTTTCCCGATGGTTGCAGTGGCACGCAGATTGACGCCTTGGCACGCGAACCGCTATGGCGTGAGGGGCTCAACTACCTCCACGGCACGGGCCACGGCGTCGGCTCTTACCTCAACGTCCATGAGGGTCCCCACCAGGTGCGTATGGAGTATATGCCGGCTGCCCTGCGTGCGGGAATGACCGTCACCAACGAACCGGGCATCTATTTGTCCGACCGCTTTGGTGTGCGCATCGAAAACACGTGCTTGATCAAGGATTATATGGAGACCGAACTGGGCCGATTCCTGCAGATGGAGTCGCTGACGCTCTGTCCGATAGACCTTGCGCCCGTCGATTGCTCCCTCCTCACCGCCGAGGAGAAGCAGTGGCTCAACGACTACCACCAGATGGTCTGCGAGAAGCTCGCTCCCCATCTCGATGGCGAAGACTTGGCGTGGCTCCAGGATCATTGCAAGCCCATCGAGGCGTAACCTTAGGTCTTGTCTCAGAAACCATGGCAATGTTGTCTCGATTGCGACGTGGCGTGTTGTGGATGAGCCGGGCAAAGTATTGCCGTGGCTTCGGTATACAGTCGCCTTGGGCCTACCGCTTCGTGCGCTATGTCGTCAATGAGCACTATCCCTACTACGCCTACGACGACCTCCGCCCCCTGTTCCCGCATCTCTCAAAGCGGGAACGGAGGGTCTGCGAACTCTACCTCCGTATCGCCAACCACCAGCAGGCCGACGAGGCCGTGCTGGTGGGCGATGTCTCGGAGGCCAAGCGGGCCTACCTTCATGCGGGTTGCCTCCGGATGGTGTTTTCTTCGATGGGGGAGGGGGCTTGCTTACTTACTGAGGATTCCTTCTCGCTGGCTGTCGTGGCCCATGGACAGGATATGGAGCAGCAGGTCTTGTCGCTCATCAACCGGGCCACAGATGCTTCCCTGCTCATCGTGGAGGGCATCCACCGCAATGGGGAGACCCGCCGCAGCTGGGCGCGCATCTTGCAGGACAAGCGCGTACGCGTCAGTTTCGACCTCTACTATTGTGGCCTTCTCTTCTTCGACAAGAAGAAGTATAAGCAGCACTATAAGATCAACTTTTAGTGCAAGAGGCTCCCGTGTGCCCCCAAGATTCGTGGCTATTTCTATTGATATAGGTAGTTATTCCTGCTTATATAGGTACTTATTTCAACTTTGTTTGCAGTGTGTGCGAAAAAATACGCCATAGCGCTTGCAGTTCAAATAAAATATAGTATATTTGCACGCAAATTTTTATAAACTTAAAGACAGAAGACTATGTATTGGACTCTTGAATTGGCTTCAAAGCTGGAAGACGCGCCATGGCCCGCAACAAAGGATGAGCTGATAGACTATGCCACACGATCGGGCGTACCTCTGGAGGTGCTCGAGAACCTGCAGGAGATCGAGGACGAAGGAGAGGTTTATGAGGGCATAGAGGATATTTGGCCCGACTATCCCACCAAGGAGGATTTCCTCTTCAACGAGGACGAGTACTAATCGCTCACAAGCTGATTTTCTTTATCTCAGCTCGAAGCATTGAATATAAGCGGTATGGGAATTTCGCAGCAAGATTCCCATACCGCTTTTTGGCCTTTATCGCCAGGCAAGCTGCTTACTATAGATAGCATGTTGGCATAGATTAATAGCGTGATCATACTACTGTTCGTCCTGTAGCAACAGGGCAAGTGATGACTTGATTTAGGTCAAAAATGGGCGATTTCCTACCCAAATCTCCCTTCTTGATATAAATTTGGGTAGAAAATCGCGTATTTTTTCTTTTTGCTGCCATAAAAACGCTACCTTTGCCAAGGTTAATAGATAAACGGTATGGGCATGAGAAGCAAACTTGTTGGTAGAGAGCGAGAGTGTCAAGAACTCCACAGAGTGATGGAGTCCGATCGTTCTGAATTTGTCATAGTGTATGGTCGGCGAAGAGTGGGCAAGACTTTTCTTGTGGATCAATACTATCAGGGACAATACGACTTCACGTTTGTCGGAGGCCATAATCTATCGCGCCAAAGACAACTTACGAGTTTTGCGCGAGCATTGAAAAAGTTCTCTGGCACGAAACCTGATAAGTTTTCCGATTGGTTCGACGCATTCGATGCGCTTGAAGAATACCTTGAGTCGCTCGATGCCAACAGAAAAAAGGTGGTTTTTATAGATGAAATGCCTTGGATAGACACACAGAAGTCTGACTTTCTTGCGGCATTGGAGAACTTCTGGAATGGCTGGGCTGCTCGTCGTAGTGATATTGTGTTTATTGCCAGTGGATCGGCTACCTCATGGATGGTGGACAATCTGATAGAAAATCAAGGGGGACTGCATGCTCGCATTACAAGCAGTATTTATGTCCGACCTTTCACTTTGCATGAGACAGAGGCGTATCTTCTGAGAAAACACTGCAAATGGGATAGATACCAAATATTGCAGTGTTACATGGTGTTTGGTGGCATCCCGTTTTACTTAAGTCTCATCAATGCAAAAGAAAGTCTCGTGCAGAATGTCGATAGACTGTTCTTTGCCCAAGGAGGTATTATGCGAAGCGAGTTCGACGAACTCTACAATGCTTTGTTTTCAAACGCCGACTTATATATCAGTGTGGTGAAGGGTTTGGCTGCCCATCATGATGGAATGTCTCGTGAGGAAATATCTAAGGCTACAGGAATCACTGGTGGAACCCTCACGCGTGTGCTGACCAATCTTGAACGATGCGACTTCGTTTCCCGAAATCAGAATTTCGCTCATAAGGTGAAAGATACCATCTATCGTTTAGTGGATTTCTATACTTTGTTTTATTATAAGTTCATCTTGCCCGATGTTTCGGGCGACGAACAATGGTGGAGTCATCATTTTGAGTCGCGTCAAGTCTCCACGTGGCAGGGGCTTACATTTGAGATCGTATGTCTTATGCACACGGACAGCATCAAGCGTGCCTTGGGTATTTCGGGGATGGCGACCGAAGTTTCATCATGGCGCAAGGCAGCAGCTGATGGACAAAATGGTGGACAGATCGATTTGGTCATCAAACGTGCTGACCGCATCATCCATTTGTGCGAGATGAAATTCAGCAAATCGCAATACCGCATAACGGAGGCATACGAACAGTTGCTAAGGCAGCGCTTAGAACTTTTCCAAAGCTCTACCAAGACCAAGTTCTCTTTGGTCATCACCTTTGTTACAACCTATGGCATCGCTGACGGGCTGCATCATAGTTTGGTGCATAGTGAAGTTACGATGGAGCAACTTTTCATATAAGGAATATCCCTTACCAGCATGTTCTGTTGAAGCAACACGGACTGTCCTATCACGCCATTTTTTGGATGAGCCTAAAAAAAGCAACCTATAAGTTGCATGTGTCGTTTTAAATAGCTCGCAATAAAAAAGCGGAGCGAAAACTGTGGGAGGGCTGAGCCCCGACCCGTAGTCTCTCTCCGCTTTCGTTGTTCCATTGCTGGGCAATGGGCGTCTATGTGTGTGCTTTTCTTAGAAATCGAGGTTTACGCCGACACCAAACACCTTGTTGGTGCGGGTGAACTGGTCGGTATTGTGGGCCGTGGCCGACATGCCGGCTGCGCTATACTTCTGGTCATACTCCTTGTCGAAGGTCTCGTAGTTGGTCCAGAAATAACTGGCCTCCACCGTGACTTTCGGGGCGACGCGCACCTTTGCGCCAAAGCCATATGAGTAGCTGCTCGTCGTGAATGACATGTCCGTGAGGTAACTGCCGTCGCCGAGACCATATTTCGTGCGCTGCATTCCCGCACTCACCGTGAGGGCGTCCGAAATGTCATACTCCGATCCCAAGGCCCACTCCCAGGTGTTGCTGCTGAGCAACTTCTGCTTGTCCTTGTCCATGCGGGCGTCCTTGTCGAAGTAGTAGTGGTAACTCGCCATCACACGCCAGGTCGGCAGTATCTCGTAGCAACCACCTACGGTTAGGATGCCCGGGATGTCGTTGGGCGTGTTCACACCGTCGGCGAAGAGGCCCGTGTCGTCCACCTTCGTGTCGTTCTCGATGTTGAGATGTGTCGTGAACTCCAGGCGCGCGCCGAGGTTGAGTTTGCCCCAGCGGTAGTCAACACCGATGATTGGCGTGATGCCCCATCCGCGCTGCGTGCAGTCGAGGTTGCGGTCGGCCACCTGACTCCGCACGCCACCAATGGCCTGCGCGCCACCCTGCGCCAGTTGCGCACCCTTCGTGAGTTGCTCAGCAGCGGCAGCATACTGTTGCGCGGCCTGCTCGTTGCCAGCGAGCGTTGCCTCCTGGGCCAAGCGGGTGTAGTTGCTGGCCTGCTCCTGATAGGAGAGCGCCTGGTTGGCCAGGGCGTCTGCCTTGGTGCCGAGGTAGCTATAGAGATTTTCGTTTTGGCCGTTGATGTTCACGGTGATGTTGGAAATGCTTCCCTCATACTTGTTGTAAATGTAGTTGAAGCGGAAGCCGCCATAGACAGCCAGGTTCTCATTGAGCTTGTAGGTGGAACCAAACTGGAATCCGAAGACGTACTGCTGACCGTGGATGTAGCTCTCTACGGAGTAGCCCGGCGTGTTGCTTCCCAGTCCGAGGTCGATGCCATACTGCTGCTGGTAGGTGGTGTTGGCCAACTGCAGGATGGAGGGCAGCAAGGCCACCTGGCGCTCGAAGGATCCGAGACCGCGGTTGAAGGTACACTTACCGCCACCGCCCACGAGGCCGAAGGCAAACTGAAATCCCCACTTGTCGTAGTTCAGGGCCGCCTGTACCGAAGGTATGAACGGGGCAGAAGCTTCACCCTTGAAATGCTTGATGCCGTTGGCGTCGCCTCCGTTGAGGCTCAGCGGATGGGCGTAGGGCGACTGCATCCATTGTTCGTCGGTCATGGGAAGACCAGCAGGTTTGAGGAGCGTCATGCCGCTACGGATGGTACGCGTCTGTGAGGCGCTCTGACCACCGAGGGAGAGATGGAGGCCCTTACCCAGGAAGGCCACGCCGGCAGGATTGGAATAGACTCCATCGATAGCAATCACACCATCACGGGCGAAGTTGCGACCGAAGATGAAGCTCTGGTTGGTGTTGGTCAGAAGACCACCCGCGAAGACGGCGGTCTGCGAAAGCATTGCCATCGCAATGCATGCAAGTTTCTTTCTTTGCATTCGTTATTTTACGTTCGTTGGTGAAAAACGGGTGCAAAGGTAGGTAGATTGTTCTGTACTTCCAAATTTTTGGTTATTTTTTCTGTTTTCTCCTGCGTTTTTCTGTTCCCCTTACCCCTTTTCAGTCCAAGAAAGGGGTGAGAAGCAGGGTTGTTTAGAAAAAAGACAGTAGGGTAGGGGCAGCTTTACGGTCCTGTTGTGTTGTTATTTGTTGTTTCCCTTTCAGCAGCATTTTGTGTTGTTATATATTGTACTTGTTGTTTTAGTTGCTTTCCCTTATTAGCAAGTTGTTTTCCCTTTTGTGTCCTATTGTAGTAAGGGAGGGGGATAAAACAAAAAAATCCAAGTTGAAAAAATCAACTTGGACTTCGAAGCAGTTGGGATACCCGGACTCGAACCAGGAATGACAGGACCAGAATCTGTAGTGTTACCATTACACCATATCCCATTGTTTTTAGCAACCGTCATTGCTTGATTGCGAGTGCAAAGGTACGCATTATTTTCTTTTCACCAAAACTTTTTCCCACTTTTTTCTGTCTTTTTTCAAAAAAAAACTCCGAGACCGCCCTCAAGACTGTCTCGGAGGCCCCAAATAGGGGTTTAAATGCCCCTCGAAGCTACTTTTTCCCGTGGCGTTCCAAAAACTGTTGATACTGGTTCTCGTAGCCATTATAGACGTTGATATCCACATCTCCGCGGATTCCCCTCACCCTTCCGTCCGGCGACAGTTGCCAGTAGGTGAGTTTGAAGTGAGGCATATACTCGCCATAGCGGGCTATCCAGACAAAGTAGTTGTCGCCCAGGTCGGGAGCCAGCGGCATGTGCTTCAGCGCAAACGACTGACTGATGTAGAGGATCGGATAGACCTTCCATTCCCGTTGCACCTCCTGCAGCCAGGCCCGCACCTGCCGAAACATCACCTCCGCTCCGCCCGCCTGGCTGATCTGCCAGTCCGTGGGCTCCACGTCGAGCACGGGCGGCAAATCCCCCTTGCGGTAGTGGCTCTTCTCCAGGAAATGGCGGGCCTGCGCCTTGCCCCCCGACGTGAGGGAGAAGAAATGATAGGTGCCCGTCCTGATTCCCGCCTTGCGCGCGTCGCGGTAGTCGTCATCGTAGTAGGCGTTGAAGACCGTGCAGCCCTCCGTCGATTTCACGTAGGCGAAGGAGACCGGATAATCGACCTTCCCCCTTACCCGCTTGTCGCTCAGCGTGCCGAGATGGGTGATGCGCAGGCGGTCCCAGTCGATGGGGTAGCATTTTCCGTCCCGCTCGTGTTGGTGGCGCGACACGTCGATGCCGTAGATGCGCTCCTTGTTGTAGGTCAGTTTTTCCCCTTTGAAGACGCCCTTTCGCCATTCTCCCGCCTGCAAGTACAGGCGTGGCGCGATATAGAATCCGAAGCCGTCGGGCAGTCCCGCCTCGAAATGGCCCTCGTAGTATTCCCCTTGGTGTCCCCAGCGTCGCCCGTAGCCGCTCGGCCGCTTCAGCGAGTCGAGCTGTCCGGTATAGATGCCCAGGGAGTCGCGGATCGTGCGGTCGTCGTGCTTGCCCACCTTCTTCTTGCTGGGCTTCGCCTGGCGCTGGGCGATGGCCTCCTTGCCGTCGCCGATACCCATGTGGGTCACGATCCCCACGGGTGTATGGTGATGGGGCAACTGCACGACCACATAGCCGTCCTCCTCGTCGCTCCAGAGCTCACACTCCTTATTATATATACGCTTGCCCTGCGCGCTGCGGACCAGTTTGTAGCGGATCACACGCCGCAGACTGAGCCGCTCGCCGGGCTGGATGGCAAGCAGATGCTTCGCTACCGTGCGCAGCGAATCGATGCGGTGGTCGATCCCCACCGAGTAGGTGGCAATGGCCCCATAACCGTAGTCCTGCACGTTGTGCGTCCGCCGATAGTAGTGGAGCTCGTTCTGCTGCGTCTGCAGACTGGCCAGTTCGTTTTCGATGCGCTCCGCCTGGCGTCGCACCACCGTGTGGAGGTCTTGGCTCCCGCTATCCACCAGCTGCGAGGAGGCGGGGGCAGCCTTTGTGGCGATGCGCCCGTGGCAGGAGGGAAACCTTCGGAAACGGTTCACCCAGTAGCCTGCCGACAGCTGCACGTGGGCCGCGGGTTGCAGGGTGTCCGTGCTAATATTCGTCAAGGCCGTGTCGCCCTCGATCTCGCCGACCGTCAGTACCACGCCGCTGTCGTTGCGCAGCTCATACCACGACCTCACCTCCACCACCAGTTCGTTGCGGCGCACCTCCTTGTCCGAGACGGGCGTCAGTTGCCAGATGATGACGGCGATCACGGCCATCAGAACCACCGTCCCCCAGGTCCGCTTGCTCCGCAGCAGTCTGCCCAAGCTGCTCCGAGGCCGGCGCTCCTTTTCCTTGTTTTGTTCCTTGTTCTGTTCCTTGTCTTGTTCCATTGTGTTGGTTGAAGAAGATCGTAGTCCGTAGTCCCAGGTCCATCCGTTGGAGACCCTTGTCGGGCTATTCTGTTGGATGCGCCCGTTGGATCATGCCTTCGGCGTCTCCTGTGCCCATGCGATCTCGCCCGAACCGTAGCAGCAGTGGTGCGCCTGGTCATAGACCACGCAAAACTGGCCCGGGGCCACCCCGTGGATCGGGTCGTCGGAGTGGACCATCATTCTTCCGTCGGACAGCGTCTCCACCGTGGCGCAGTGGAATTCGGGCGTATGGCGGATCTTGAACGTGATGCGGTCGGGCACGCTCGTCACGCCCTCCGTCAGGAAGTCGAAGTCGTGGATGGCGAAGTCGCGCTTATAGGCCGTCGCTGGGTCGTAGCCGTGGGAGACGTAGAGGATGTTCTGCTCCACGTCCTTGCGGATGACAAACCACGGACCGCCCCCCAGTCCGAGGCCCTTCCGCTGTCCGATGGTATGAAACCACAGACCCTTGTGCTGTCCGATAATGCGCCCCGTCTCTTGCTCGATGATATCTCCGGGCTGCTCGCCGAGATAACGGCGCACATACTCGTTGTAGTCGATGTTGCCCAGGAAGCAGATGCCCTGCGAGTCCTTGCGGCGGGCGTTGATCAGATGCTCGCGCTCGGCGACCTGCCTCACCTCGTCCTTCATGTAGTGGCCGATGGGGAAGAGCGCCTTCTTTAGTTGCCATGTGTGTATCTGGGCCAGGAAATCGGTCTGGTCCTTCACGGGGTCTGGACTCGTCGTGAGCCATTTGCGCCCGTCTATCCACTCCGTCTGCGCATAGTGGCCCGTGGCGATGAGGTCGTAGTCGTGGCCCCGCTTCTCGTCGAAGGCACCAAACTTGATGAGGCGGTTGCACATCACGTCGGGGTTGGGCGTGAATCCCGCCCGCACCTTCTCCATCGTGTAGCGCGTCACCTGGTCCCAGTATTCCCGGTGGCAGTCCACCACCTCCAGCCGACAACCGTAGCGTTGTGCCACGACCGTCGCCATCTCCATGTCCTCCTCCGAGTTGCAGTCCCATTCCTCCTGCTCCTCCGGTCCTATCTTGATGTAGAAGCAGTCGGGGTGCAGGCCCTGGCGGGCCAACTCATAGACCACCACGCTACTATCGACACCGCCCGAAAGCAATACGGCGATGCGCTTGTCTTCAATGTTCTCCATAATCTATTTTTGTGTTCCTCGGGCTATCATCCCCTGTATCTCTGCGATCCGCTGCTTGCGGGCGATCGAGAAGTCGCTGCTGTGACCATCCACATAGTCGTAGAGGCGGAAGGCCTTGTCGAGCAACATCCCCCTCAGGGGCTGCTGCTTATAGCTCCCCTCGGCATAGAGCAGTTCGGCGAGCATCTCCAGTTTTTGCATCCGCTGTCCCTCCGCCCATTGCTCGTGGGCGTAGCCGATGGCCTCCTCCACGGTCATATTGCGCAGCAGCTCGTAGTCGCCGACATACTGGCGGTAGAGGTCGCGCAGCTCGTCGTCGTTGCGCTTGCCCTCGGCCTTTTCCAAAAACCGGCCCACGGCGGCCATAAACTCCTCGATGATGCGTATGAAGTAGTCTCGTTGTTGCATAGTTGCTTTTTCTGTGTTTGTCTATGCCCCGCCCTTACGCAGGGATTTGAGGACACAAAGATACCACAATCGCCACGAAGCACCAAATTTATTCCCCATTTTCTCTATTCCCCCCGCAAAAAGAGTTGTTAGTTGTTGTAAAAGTTGTTCAAGTTGTCTTCTATGTCTCCATGTCGAATTACTCCATTTTCCCGAAGAACCTTATTTATTGTACTTGTTGTCCCAAGCGTTGTTTTCCCCATGTCTCAAGTGTTGCTTTCCCTCATGCCCCGAAACGATTTTCCTCAAAAATCAGCCTCCACACGATTTTTTTCGTGAGAAATGGCAATAAATGCGGGAAAAGCATTACCTTTGCGGGCAAAGTCGGGCATTGTGTGAAAGCAGGCCCGCAGAAAATCGTAGGAAATTAGCCACATGGATTTGCAAGCAGGAGCTGAACTTTGATCCGCTTGAAGTTTTTAGGCCACATGTTTGCTTTTCTAAATGGCTGGTAAACAATGAATGTCATGACTATGATCTTTGCAAGACGGACGCAATTCCTTTGTGGGACAAAGGCTTGGTCAAAAGACATAAAGTAGGGGAGTATTAGACACTGGATAGTTCTGACGCTCGTTCTACAGCCGACGAAACGACTGCTTTTCTATCAACATGAAAAGTAACTCTTTTCCAGAGGGCAACCATCTTCCTGGACAGGACGCAAATCCAGCCCAGAGGTAAAATTGTATGCCTACGCGTAGCCTCTTCTACTCCCCCTACAAGACAGATTCATCTGTCTCCCAACGTTGTTCAAGTTGTTTCCCTTTGTCCAAGTTGTTTCTCAACTTCTCCCCAAGACAGATTCTGTCTGACAAAGTTGTTCAAGTTGTCCCCGTTGTTTAAGTTGTTTTCCTATATGCCCTAAAAGTTGTCCTGGTACAATTATAACAAATCGAATAAAAATAATCAAAAATATGCGTGATTTCAAAAATATCAAGGTCGCTGTGGCCGGCACAGGCTACGTCGGCCTGAGCATTGCCACTCTGCTGGCCCAACACCACCATGTGACGGCCGTCGATGTCATTCCCGAGAAAGTCGAGAAACTCAACCGCCGCGTCTCGCCCATCCAGGACGACTACA
>OLFY01000527.1_pt1 | contig 58418 bp, 51 predicted proteins | sample 1605611 | NCBI WGS metagenome assembly OLFY01 (sample SAMEA3888923, study PRJEB22519) | human gut metagenome | biome: human gut; feature: human-associated habitat; material: faeces | place: Denmark | collected 2011 | reverse complement strand
CCTTGAGACGCTGGCTTTTAGCAATAAAGGCTTATAGCCGCCCGTCGAGCCACCCATTTTACGGGTGGAGGCGACTATTGAAAGTTCTCAAAATGTACCATTTATTTCTCTTCACTTTTTTAAACCGACTCCCTAAAGTTGGACTAAAAATCTAATTTTAGGAGGTCGGTCTTTTTAGGGTACAATACAGTACTGCATTTAAGTTGAAAGTTGTCGCTACATATCTTAATGGTGAAGACCGTTATTAAAAAAAATGGCACCAAAATATGGAATTAAATCAGATACTCAGGTGCGGGTTTGGGTAGCAGCCTATCGAAAGTTCAAAATTCAGGGGGTGTGTAGTTTATATCAATATAGTGGACAATTCGTGTATTTAAAAGCAAAGAACGAAAATAAAATGAAATAAGATAGGAATTTTGATTCTTATATAGAAAATGTAATATAATTAAGATATGGTAAAGTTTTTGTATAAAATAACTGCTAAATTCAAAACGTGCATAAAAATCACATAGATTGGAGTAATGTTATGGATAAACGCAAGGACGTCGTTGCAATTTTGAATTTTCTAAAGGAACTTGGAAGCCTCAGGACAAGAACCGTTAACGATATAAAAGATGAGCCATGGTCTCTGTTTCTTGATGCGTTGCCCGGGGAGAACGAGGAGATTACAGTCAATTATCGCGACCGTGTAGATGAAGAAGAAGAGAATTTATCGCCGGTACTGATGTCTGTCCACAATCCAGCTCTTCAAGAGGCGCCGAAGCCGCCGAACAATGTTCTTAATTGGTTGGATGAAAATGGCTGGAATCATGCGAAAAAGAGACCTAAACTTAAAGACGTGATCATTCGCAAGGATGATGACGGCAATCCGCTGAAGGATGAGCAGGGGAAAATCGTGTACGATAAGTTCAAAGATGATCCAAAGCGGGAGGCTGATTACCAGGATTGGATTAAAGCTTGGGAGATTTGGGCAAACGAAGAACAAAAATTAGAGAGTATACGTAATTTGTTCCGTGTCCTCTATACAATGCATGTTCAGTTAAGTCAGAATTCGGAAACGCTGGAACTTATGGTCGGCAATGGCATCCTCAGAGACTGTACGGGTCATTTAGTTAATCATCCGATTCTTTCAAAACGAGTACGCATTGAATTTCATTCAGATAGCAATATCATCGAAATCTGCGATACAGATCAAGACCCTGAACTCTATACGCTACTGCTTTCAAATCTCGATATGGTAAATCATGGTGTGGTACAGGACCTGCAACGACGGCTTGATGCAGAATTTTATCATCCATTGGACCGTGTCGATACGCCGGAATTCTTACAGGCGACCATTCACAGTATTTGTGTTGACAGCAGGTTTGTGGAAGCGGATGAAGATATACCGCAGGGAACAGCAGATAAGCTTTTCTTACAGCAACGTCCGGTGTTTTTCTTACGCCGTCGTTTGGATGGACTTGTAAAGTTTTTAAATACGATGATAGCTGATGTCGATGCAGGTGGAGAGATTCCCGTACCGCTCTGCAATATCGCAGGCGCCAATATTTCGTCCTCTGTTATTGACTATGGTGAACCTACGTTAGAACAGAAACTAGCAGAGGTCGGCGGTGAAGACATCGACATTCTTCTGACGAAGCCTGCGAACAAGGAACAGCTTGCAATTGCGCGTCAAATTAGCACGCATGATGCTGTACTTGTACAGGGGCCTCCTGGCACTGGTAAAACGCATACGATTGCAAATCTCGTCGGTCATTTTCTGGCGTTGGGAAATAGCGTGCTTGTTACTAGTTACACACCAAAGGCTTTGAACGTATTGAAGGATAAGCTGCCCGAAGCACTTCAAAGCCTTTGCGTTTCAATACTCGACGATTCACACAAAGATATGGAAAGCTCCGTTGATGGAATTACGGAATACATGTCACAACATACAACCGCAGAGCTTTCTCGCAAAGCTGCCGAAGCGCAGGAGGAACGCAAGTCGGTTATCGACAAGCTAGCAGAAGTCCGCAAGAACATCTATGCCATCAACTCCCGTGAATACAAGCTACTAATTTACAATGGTGAAGGCGTATCACCGGCTGAAGCTGCACGCTTTGTACAGTCCCATGTTTTGGAATTAGATTATATTCCCGGACAGATTACAACAGGTGCGCCGCTACCGCTATCTTTTGAAGAGCTTGCACAGCTCTATCAATCGAATGTACAGATTACAGCCGATGAAGAGAAGGAGCTGGATGCTAATTTACCTGATCCGGTGAAGCTCGCCTCGCCTGAAGAATTCCGGAATTTGTTAGAACAGCATAATGTCTTGAATAAACAAATTAAGGAAGAGGCTGCGAAAATTGATGCACAGATAGAGCTAGTCACACAAAAAGATGGAGAAGTTACCGATGGGACCGTCCTTGAAGTTACGCAGGCAGACAATGTCATTCGCCTTCGGGTAGCTGAAAATGGAGCATTGTTAGATTTGCAAAAATATTTATCTAACCTTGATAAAGTGGAAGACTGGATGATTATGGTAGCTGCCGACGGTGCGGGAGGTGTTGGTCCACGTCAACGATGGGAAAAGCTCCGTGATACCATTATGAAGACCTGCAATTACGCAGATGAATTTACAGATGCACTCTTCGGTAAGGATGTTACAATTGACGAAACTATTAATCTACAGGAAGTGCGTGAATTGCTGCCGGAGATGGAGTCGTTTTATGCGAACAACGGTAAGATTCCGTGGTGGAAGAAGTTATTCAACAAGAATTATGAAAAATTATCTAATGGCATTCAAATCAATGGCAGCGCTATGGATTCAGCGGAAAAATGTGATACCGTTCTGAATTTTCTGAACTTAAGAGACATGCGTGATGAATGTGCCCTTTATTGGAATGAGCTGATGAAGGGGACGGGGGTTCCTGTTTTTGAAGAACTCGGCGGCGGTAGGGAACCGGAACGCGTTGCCAAAAATATCACGGATAAAATTACGCATTGGCTTGATTGGTATTCAAGGGATTTTCAGAACCTCTGCACTCTCATGAAAAAATCCGGCATGAGTCCGGAAGCTATTTTTATACATAGCAATTTTGATGATGATGCAACACGGATTCAAAAAATCCTGACCAAATTCAATACATTGCTGCCGACTTTGATAGCCATTCAAAAGAATGCCACTGATTTATCCAATGTAAAATGCTGTTTGGACGATATTTATCAGGCTCTTGATAAAGCAACATCGCTGAGGTCGTCTCTTTGTACGAAATTGCGGGATGCCGGCTTGGCACAGGATATGGATCTTTACACTAAGCTCTATTATGAACTCAGCACTCTCTATCAGAAGTACACTTTGCAACATCGCCGCAAGGAATATTTAGAACATTTATACCCTGTTGCACCGACATGGGCTAATGCCATTCGTGATCGAGTAGGGAACTGCGGGGAAAGCGAAGTTCCTGAAAATATTGAAGAAGCTTGGCGGGTGAAGCAGTATAGCCAAATGCTTGCTGATATCATGGCTCAGCCGTTTGACGAATTGCAACGTCAAAGTAGGGAATTGTCGCGCAACTATCGTGAAGTAACGGGGAGATTGGCCGAGTATCGGGCATGGTATTATCTGTTGCAGCGTGTTGAGGCAGATGCGGGGATGAAACAGAATCTGCAAGGGTGGAAACAGGTCACGAAGAAAATTGGCCGTGGTACAGGTAAACGTGCACCGAAGTATCGTGCTGAGGCTAAGCAACTCATGGCGAAATGTCAGAATGCTGTGCCAGTCTGGATTATGACGCTGAACTCTGTCATGAATAACATGGTGCCGGGACGTAATAAGTTTGATGTTATGATTGTTGACGAAGCCAGTCAGGCAGATGTTACATCCCTGTCGTTGATCTATCTGGCAAAGAAGGTTGTCATCGTCGGTGACGATAAACAGGTCAGCCCGATGGCTGTCGGTATGAACATTGATAAAATGGACGCAATAGCAGAGACGTATATCAAAGATCGTATTCCGAACTGGACACTTTATACAGGGAACACGTCGCTTTATGACATTGCAACGACCATTTGTCAGCCATTGATGCTACATGAACATTTTCGTTGCGTGCCGGACGTCATTAACTTCTGTAACCGACTTTGTTATGATGGTAAAATTAAGCCGTTACGTGATACAAGCAACTGCAAGCTTTTGCCGGCTGTTGTAAATTATCTTGTCGATGGACATCGCAGTGCCAACGGCAAAACAAATGCCGTTGAGGCTGATACGATTGCTGCACTCATTCAGAGCATGCTTCAAATGCCGGAATATGAAGATAAGACATTCGGTGTCATTTCGCTTCTTGGTGAGGATCAAGCAAAGCTTATCAGTACGCGTCTGATGGAAGCTCTTGACCTTGCGGTTATTGAACGTCACGAAATCACTTGTGGCGATGCTGCGCAGTTCCAAGGTGATGAACGTGATGTCATTCTACTAAGCATGGTGGACAGCAATGAATCAAGTGGTCCACTGGCCTTGCGTAGCCTGGACGCGCATGATAACTATAAACGCTACAATGTTGCTGTCAGCCGTGCCCGTGATCAGCTCTTTGTTGTTCATTCGCTCGACGCTGGTAAGGATCTTAAGGACGGAGATATTCGTAAGCGATTGCTTGACTATGTTAATAATCCTTATGCTTTGCAGCAAAAGTATGAACAGATTGAACGCAAAGCAGAATCGCCATTTGAGGAAGCCGTTGCGAAGGCACTGGTTACGAAAGGCTATCAGGTCGTACAGCAGTGGCCGGTCGGAAGCTACCGTATTGACATGGTGATAAGCGATGCCCAGGGACGTGTGGCTCTTGAATGTGACGGCGAACGTTGGCACAGCGGGGATACAAAGATTCGTGCAGACATGGAACGTCAAACTATCTTGGAACGTCTCGGTTGGCGGTTCATTCGCCTGCGTGGCAGCGAATACTATAGCAACCCGGAAAAAGCGATGCAGCGCGTTTTCGATGATCTCACAGAACTGGGAATCCGGCCAAGTGCTGGCAGTATAGCCCCGCCGCAGGAAAGCACTCCATTACTCGACCGTATAAAACAAGGATGCTGGAAAGTTCTTCATTCGGATATTGAAGTTGATTCGTCGGAGCAAAGTGAAGTATTGCTGAAAAATGATGAATCCAGTGATGGTGTTTGACCATGCCAAACAAAATAAGAAAAACACTCTGCCTTTAAATGACCCCGCTCCCCTAAAGGTTGATCAAAAATCCAACTGTAGGGGGCCGGTATTGCTTATTCATCACTATGCTGCAGACTGCGAGTGTAACAAGCATTTCAACACACACTTTTCACATCTTAAAAAAAGCCGTTTACGTGGGTGCGTAAACGGCTTTTTAGGGTTGCTGTGTGGTTTGATTGTTTTTTTGTCACGATTTTTGGATCAGAGTACAAATTTATTCGATGTCCAAATCGGCCGTGACCTGATAGTAATCGCAGGCATGGGAGGTATAGTTCTTGACGTTTTTCTTGGAAATCATGCTCATCTTCAGGAAAGAACAGAAGACAAAGGCGTTATCGTCAAGGACGGTCTGCTGCATCCGGACAGCCAGGGCGGCGCGTTTGGCTGGGTCGAATTCTTGGCTCAGTTGTTCTTCTAGGGCATCCAACTTGGCGCTGTGATATTTTCCCTGGTTCTTGGTGGCATTGCTTACGGCAAATACGGTGAACCAGTACTCCGGATCTCCCGTAGGAGCCTGGACATTGGCCATGGCATAGACATCCCATTTCTTCGGATCTTTGACGACTTGGTTGTTATCGGCTGTATTATTGATATCGACGGCTATGCCGATATCTTTTAGGGTGGATTGGGCCGATTCGGCCAACAGCGGCAGTTCTTGACGACTCGGATAGGTCAGCCATTTTACGACCAGTTTCTTGCCGTTCTTCTCACGGATTCCATCGCCATCGGTGTCTGACCAGCCGGCTTGTTCCAGCACTTTCTTGGCCCCTTCCGGATCGTAGGTTTCGGTCGTTACCTTATCGCCGCCAAAGGCAGAGCCTGCCGGGAATACGCCGTTCGCCGGGAATCCGTTTCCTTCCAATAGTTTGTCGACGAAACTTTTCTTGTCAATCCCCATGGCAATGGCCTTGCGGACAGCCGGATCGGCGCAGACTGAATCGGGATCGAAATTCATCTTGCCAAAGAAACAGCGGGATGTAGAAATCTGGGAGATATTGTACTGGTCATTTTGGAAGAGGGGGTAGCTTTCATAAGCCATGCCGTAGGCCGCCTGCACTTCACCGGACTGGAGGGCATTGGCCAGGGTATTGCCGTCGGTAATGGTGCGGATTGTAATCTTATCCAGCTTCGGCGTGCCGCCCCAATAGTTGTCATTTTTCTTGAGGGTAAGATGGTCGTCGGTCTTTAAATCGGTCGCGATATACGGACCTGTACCGGCTACGATCCCGTTTTCAAAGCCGGCATCGACGTCGATGATACAGCCATAGGGATCGCCGAGATAATTGAGCAGGGCCGGCTTCGGTTCTGTCGTCTTGATGATGAGTTCTTGCCCCTTTGCTTCAATAGAAGCAATCTTCAAGTCCTGTTGGGCCCGTTTGTTGTTGGCAATCAAATGTTCCAGACACTGTTTGACGGCAGCGGCATCCATTACACGGCCGCTGGAAAATTTGACATTGTCACGAAGAGTCAGTTTCCACGTCAAGGGATCGGTGTTTTCCCACTTGACCGCCAACCAAGGCTGGAGCTCCATGTCATCGGAGTACTTGACCAGGGTCTCACCGATGCCGTAGCGGATACAGGCCCAGCCGGCATAGGCATTATGAGGGTTGACGTCGGGCTCTTCATTAGAGCTGTTGAAGGTCGTGTCGCCAATCGTCAGTATCTTATTTCCGCTGCCACCTCCGGTCGAATCATTGCCGCAGCCGGTAATGGCTCCGACGCAGAGCAGGGCACCGACCATGAGTGCCGCCAGTTTCTTCCATTTCATTGCATTTCCTCCTTATAGTACGCTGTCTATGAGCTTCTTCGTATAGTCCTGCTGCGGATGGCGAATCACTTCATCCGTCGTTCCCGTCTCTACGATTTTTCCGTCGTGCATGACGATGACCCGGTCGCAGAAGTCTTGAACCAAGGCGATATCATGAGAAATGAAGAGATAAGACATCTTCAATTCCTTCTGCAGTTCATCGAGGAGGGACAGGATGTCGGCCTGTACGGTTACATCCAGGGCCGACGTGGCCTCATCGAGAATCAACAGCTTAGGCTGAATGGCCAGGGCCCGGGCGATGGCCGCTCTCTGGCATTGACCGCCGCTGACCTCATGAGGATACCGGTCGGCAAAGGCTGCCTCGAGGCCGCAGCGTTCCAAGAGGCGCTGACATTCTGCTGCGGCGTCTTTTTTGGACCGGCCGTGATTGCGCAGGCCTTCGGTGATGCCGTCTCCCAACGTCCGGCGAGGATCGAAGCTTTCCACGGGCATCTGAAAGACCATCTGCATTTTCCCGTAGGCCTGCCGCAGTTTTCTGCCGGAAGCTTTCGTAATATCTTGGCCCTCCAGGATGATGCTTCCGGAGGTCGCATCGAGCAGCCGTGTCACCATCTTCGCCACCGTTGTCTTGCCGCTGCCGCTTTCACCGATGATGGCCACCTTTTCTCCTTCGCCGACGGAAAAGGTCACATCATCGACGGCCAGAAAATCATTCCCATCGGCAGCGGTAAAAATTTTGCGGAGGTGTGTTGCGCGTAACAGTTCTTCCATCAGTTACCTCCTTAGCTTCGGCACGGCGGCCAGCAGTTTTTTCGTATAACTTGTCCGGGGATGTTGTAAGATTTCCTGCACGTCTCCGTATTCCACCATCTGGCCATCCTTCATGATCAGCATCGTGTCCGCCATGGCCTTAATGACGCCGATATTGTGGGTAACCAGCAGAATGGCTGTGCCAAACAGTTTTCTCGCCAGCAGCATTTCCTCGATGACCTGTTTTTGTACCGTAACATCTAAGGCCGAAGTGGGCTCATCGGCCAACAGGACTTTCGGTTTCAGGAGCATGGCCGCCGCCACGCCCACACGCTGCTGCATGCCGCCGGAGAGTTCAAAGGGATAGCTGTCTAAAATACGCCGGGGGTCCGTAAAGCCTAATTTTGTCAGCAGATCTTGGGCTTGCGTTTCCACGGCCTTTTTATCTGTATAGCCGTGAGCGGCCATCATTTCTCGGATTTGCGCCCGTATCGTTCGAATGGGGATAAAAGAAGTCCCGGCAGTCTGAAAAATCATGGCGATCTCCGGTCCGCAGAGGGGGCGCATGTCCCTTTCCGAAAGGTCCGGCAGGTTCTTGTCCTGATACCAAATGTCGCCGCGGGTGACGAGGCCGTCTTTGCCTAACAGGCCCATAGCAGCCTTCAGCAGCGTCGACTTTCCACTGCCGCTTTCGCCGGCAATGCCGAGGATTTCTCCGGCTTTAAGGTCAAAGCTGACATCTTGGACGACCCGCCTTCCGTTATAACTGATATCTACCTGATCATATCGTATGATGCCGCTCATCCTTACCTCCGATTCTTTGGGTCCAGCCAGTCACGGACCGTATCCCCAAGGAGATTGAAAACCATAACCGACACAAAGATGGCCACGCCGGGAGACAGGGTTACCCAAGGATGAGTCGCCAAGAGATTACGGGTATCACTCATCATGCTGCCCCACTCGGGAATCGGCGGCTTTGCGCCCAGTCCCAGAAAAGAAAGCCCGGCTAATTCCATCATCATCGTGCCGATATCGAGCATGGCCGTGACCAATATGGGGCCGGCAATATTGGGAATGACATGCTTGTAAATCAATTGAAATGTACTGTTTCCTGCCATTTTGGCGGCCTGCATATAGGTTGCCGATTGCTGGGCCAGGGCCTGACTGCGGGCCAGACGAGCATATTTAGGCCAGCTGATGGCCGCCAGGGCTAAGATGGCGTTATGGACACCGCCGCCTAAGACAGCTGCCACGGCTAAGGCAAAGACCAAGCCGGGGAAGGCCAGAAACATATCGGCCAGACGCATGAGCAGTGTATCGATCCATTTTCCCGACCAGGCACAGACAATGCCGATGAGACTGCCAAACACGGTAATAAAACCGACCAATAGGAGGGTAGAAAAAATACTCGTATAGCTGCCGGCAATGATCCTTGAGAGCATATCGCGGCCGAAACGGTCGGTACCCAGCAGATGTTCGGCAGAGGGCGCCGCCTTGGCAATGGCCAGATTCTGTTCATACGGGTCATAAGGACACAGGGATTCGCTGAAAAAGGCAGCGGCAATCAGTAATAAAGCCAAGAGCGAGAACGCGATCAGTTTATATTTGAGCCGGTCCGTTTTCACGGTCTGAATTCGTACCGTAACGTCCTTCACTTGCGGCTCACCCCCAGCCGGATACGCGGGTCCAGATGATGATACAGCAGATCGGATATCAGATTGACCACGACATAGATGATCGCCATCCACATGACATAGGCCTGAATCAACGGATAGTCACGCATATTGATGGCATCGACGGCCAGCTTGCCGACACCGTCCCACATGAAGATGCTTTCGATAATAGCCGTACCGCCCAATAGGCTGCCGATCGATAAGGCCAGCAGCGTCATAATGGTCAGCATGGACGACTTCATGACGTTCTTCCACAGAATGACGGTATGGCTGACTCCACGGGCCTTGGCCCCCAACACGTAATCCTTATTGAGCTCTTCCAGTACTGTCGAACGGACCTGCCGCAGATACTTCGCCGACATGGCAATGGCCAGGGTCAGCGTCGGCATGATGGCGCTTTGCCCGTCCATCCCGCCGGAGATAACCGGCAAAACTTTCAGCTGGATTCCCAACAACTGCATTAACAGCATGGCCACAAAGAAATTCGGCATGGCATTGCCGATAAAACTGCAAAAGCGCAGGATCAAATCTTCCGACTTATCGTGGCGGACGGCGGCCACAATGCCCAACGGAATGGAAATCACTACGGTCAGCACGATGGAAAGCGTAGTCAGCAAAAGCGTCGCCGGCAATTTTCGCAGAAAGGATTCCAGCACGGGCTCGCCCGTCACATAGCTCATACCCATATTTCCGTGCAGCATGGCCCAGAGCCAGGACGCATACTGCCGGAAGAAGGGCAGATTCAATCCCAGCTCGGCTTTTCTGGCATCGATGATTTCTTGGGCCACCTCTACGCCGCGGTTGGTATACATTTCCGTTACGGCATCACTGCCCGCCATATACATCAGCAGGAAGGACAGGAAGGTGATTCCAAATAGAATGGGAATCAACTGTAGAAAACGCTGCAGTGTATAATTCAACATGTCTCATCCTTTCTTCGTTTTCTTCATAACTTTAATAATACATTAAAAAATGTATACATATAAGCCCTATTGGGGGATATTGGACGATGATAATTGCAGATTAAGCCTTACATTCAAAGATTTGATGACTAAAGAATGGCAAATTGATTTGTGAATGACTGTTTTTTGAAAACTTCCTTTAGTATCGGTATTTTCCCCGAGAAATGCTAAAAACATTCTTTATTATCCCCATAGGGGGCTTATAAATTTTTATTATATTCGATAAACTAATAGCAATGAATGATATGAATGGAAAATTTTTAAAGCCCTACCGACGAAGGCTTTCGGAGTTTGCGGCAGGAGGGCGTAGGAGAGCGATTAATATGGCGACAAATAATATGAAATATAATGAAGACATCGATACGTATGGTGAGCTGAATCGCGAAATCGAGGCCTATTGGGACTCTCGCAGCGATGATTTCAGCAAGACGAGACGAAAAGAACTGAAAGGCCCCAGTGCGGAAGCTTGGAGGGGACTGCTTAAGGAAAAACTTCCTCAGGGACAGAAACTTCGCATTCTGGATATCGGAACCGGTGCCGGCTTCTTTGCCATCTTATTAGGGAAAATGGGACACGCCGTGACGGGTATCGATATGTCGGGTGCCATGCTCCATGAGGCGAAGATCAATGCCCTGGCCTATGGCGTGGCAGCTGGGTTTCAGAAGATGAATGCCCAAGAGCTTGATTTCCCGTCGGAGTCCTTCGATGTCGTCATCAGCCGAAATCTCACCTGGACCCTGCCCGATGCGATGGCGGCCTATCAGGAATGGCATCGCGTGTTGAAGCCACAGGGCTTGCTGTTAAACTTTGACTCCGATTACGGGCAGGAAACGTTTTCAAAGAAAGACAATCAAGAACATGTCCATGCCAATATCAACCAAGAACTTATCGACACCTGCAACAACATCAAAGACGCTGTTCGCATCAGTAATCATCGTCGCCCGGACTGGGATATAAAGTATCTGAAAAGTCTTGGCATGGAAGTGGACGCGGAAGCCAATATAGCGCCGCGCGTGCACAATGATCCCGATATGCAGTACGACGATGTTCCACTGTTTGCCATCGCTGCAAAGAAATTATTTTATGCTGAGGATCTTTACTAATCGGCCGTGACGACTGCGCCGTCTGAGCGACAAGTGGTTCAGGCTGCACGACATTTGTGGGGACGATTGATGTAAGAAAGGGCCGAATATAGTATCTCTCCGAACGGAGACCGAAACACTTTAAAGCCAAAATACTTTTGTTGGTTGATTATGAACGTTAAGAGACCCATCCCCGTAGGAGACGGAACACTTTTGTAATGGCCGGTACAATTTTATTTGCTGTGGATTTGGAACATCAATCCCTGAGATGGGCTGTGATGGCTTTTCTTGGGGATTTGTTCTGTTTGGCTCCTTCGTTGTGGTGCAGTGGTTTGACAAGGTGCAGCGAAAAAAGTATACTTGAGATAAGTCAAGGTAATACTGACCTTTGGAAAACCTATTTTAGGGTCAAAAAAACCGTAGGTTTGAAAATTTCCAAAATGGCTACAAATGGCGTAACGAAGCGGATAAACGACACTGCCTGATTTTTATTTTTCACCCGGGTCCCCCCGAAAAGGCGAAAAAAGGCCGAGGTTTGAAAAAATAGCCTGTGAGCCCAGTCAGGGAGCGGGTACTGGAAGACAGAGTACGTCGTATTACCAAAATCCCCGTAAGGGGACTGAAACATCCTTCTAGGCGACTAACCCAGGATTCGTGCCATAGGTCGTATTACCAAAATCCCCGGAGTTAAATGGACTCTTTTTTTGAGAAAAGAGTTTGTACCATGGGGGACTGAATCTGACGCTCTGATGTTTCTACTTTTGTCGTAGGGTATTGGCTGCATGCCTTACTTGTTGGGGAGGGATATTCTTACAAGGCCCCGGACCTACTTGGACGCCTTTTAGAAAGGGTGGTCATACAATAGGGGACTGAGACGGGTTTGTCAGTAAGCCAACTAATATGCCTTCTAGCGTCGTATTACCGTTTTCCTCGCAAGGGGTCTGAATGCACGACGAAAGACCTATCGTCTTTTTTGGATGATAGGTCTTTGCTTTTTAATCTAAACTTTGTACATTAGATAATTTACGGTTGACAGAATATAAATGAAAGCGTATGATAAAAATATGGAAGTTGTAAATTTTGAAATGTACGAATTTTGAAGGGCGTACAGATTTATGAGATCGTGAGAAAGGAAGGGTGTTATGGTACTTTTAGGCGACTTGGCCGAGATTGTATCGGGGCACAATGTTGCCCGGCTATCTGCTGCCGACCAGGACCGGAAATATACGAATGCGGATTTTGAGCGCGACTTTTATCGGATGAAGTTGGCTACGCTTACGAATCCGATTATATACCGTCAACCGGGATCGAGTGAAAGTATGGCTGCAGCCATTATTTCGGACGACAACCGGGGGAAATTCATCAGTCAGGTTTTTGCTATTTTGGACATTGACACGAAGAGGCTCCATCCGGCTTACCTCTGTTATTTGCTCAACGAGTCGGACGACATCAGCCGACAGAGCCGTATTTTGCTGCAAGGGTCGGTCATCGTCCGCTTGTCGGCCCAGCAGTTGAAGCAAATCGAAATTCCCCTGCTTTCCATGGCGGACCAAGAAAGATTGGGACAGATGTATGTGACGGCCCTCTATCAGCATTATTTGGAAATGCAAAAAACGAAATTGAAATTTCAGGCCCTGCGCGGCCTTTTACATGACTTGGAAAAAAGCAAACGAGGAGAGATATCTAATGAGCACTGAAAATAAGAACCTTGAACAAGTTTTATGGGACTCGGCAAACGTCATGCGTCAGACCATGGGCGCGGCCGACTATATGGACTATGCCTTAGGCCTTATCTTTTATAAGCATCTGTCGGACAAGACTTTGGAAACGGCGGCGACGGTCTTAGTCGACGGCGGCGAAGTGACGGAAGCCGAGGTAGCCACGGAAGCCCTGCGTCAGGCCGTTTATCAGAAATATTATGATGACCCGGCCTATCAGGAGGACTTGTTGAAATCGATGGACATGGACTACGTCATCAAGCCCCGGTTTACCTTTACGGCCTTGGTGGAAGAAATCAATGAGCAATCCTTCCAACTGGAACACCTCAACCAAGGCTTTACCGACCTCGAGCAGTCGAATACGACCTTATTGGAACACCTTTTTGACGACGTGGATTTGCATTCGACGAAACTGGGGTCGACGCCGCAGCGGCAGAACGACCTCATTGCCGACGTCATGAAGGCTTTGGCACCGCTCAATCTCGACAGTCACAGCGGCGATATCCTCGGCGATGCCTATGAATACCTCATCAGTAACTTTGCCTCCGACATGGGCCAGAAGGCCGGCGAATTCTATACGCCTCAGTCGGTATCGACCTTGTTGGCTCGCATCGTTACCCGCGGTCAGGAAGGGAAGCGGGGCTTTGCCGCCTATGACCCGGCTATGGGATCGGGGTCGCTCTTGCTCAACGTCCGCAAATACATCGAAAAGGCCGACGCCATCAACTACTACGGCCAGGAAATCAAGACCTCGACGTATAACCTAGCCCGGATGAATATGATCATTCACGGTATTTCGGCGACGAAACAGCAGCTCCGCAACGCTGACACCCTCGATACGGACTGGCCGGCCGATGAAATCACCGACTTTGACGGCGTCCTGATGAATCCGCCGTACTCACAAAAATGGAGTGCCAACAAAGATTTCCTGACTGATACCCGTTTTGCCGACTATGGCGTTTTGCCGCCGAAATCAAAGGCCGACTACGCTTTCTTACTTCACGGCCTCTACCATCTGAAAGCGACGGGGACCATGGGCATCGTCCTGCCTCACGGCCTTCTCTTTAGAGGGGGAACGGAAGGAAAAATCCGTCAGAAGCTCTTGGAAAAAGGCTTTATCTATGCCGTCATCGGCCTTCCGGCAGGACTCTTCTATTCGACGGGGATTCCGACGACCATCGTCGTTTTGAAAAAAGAACGGCCCGGCCGCGACGTCTTGTTCATCGACGCCAGCAAGGAATTCGTCAAAGAAAAGACCCAGAGCCTCCTGACGAAAGATAATATCGAACGGATTTTTAAGGCATATACGGAACGGAAGGACGAAGACAAATTCTGCCACGTCGCAAGTTTTGACGAAATCGTAGAAAACGACTACAACCTGAATATTCCTCGCTACGTCGATACCTTTGAGCCCGAACCGGACATCGACTTAGGAGAGCTTAATAAGGAGCTGTCAAAGACGAATGAAGAACTGGCAGCCAACGAAAAAGAACTGTTGGCCATGATGAAGAGCCTGACTACGACAGATAAAAAGAAAGCCAAAGACCTGCAGGATTTCCTGAAGCTCTTTGATTGAGGTGCGAAATGATAAAAAAAGAAAAGAAAAGGCCGATGATCCGCTTTGAAGGCTTTACGGAAGATTGGGAACAGCGTAAGTTGAAAGATGTAGCTCCTTTACAGAGAGGGTTCGACCTTCCAACTACAGAAATACATCCTGGTAATTATCCAGTTGTAATGTCCAATGGAATAGGCGGATATCATTCGACGTATAAAGTGAACGGTCCAGGGGTCGTTACAGGACGTTCTGGCACAATCGGTAAATTACAATATATTGAAGCTGATTATTGGCCACACAATACAACTTTATGGGTTACAAATTTTTATGGAAATAATCCGAAATACATTTATTATTTATACCAAAACCTAGACTTAAGCCGCTTTACTTCGGGGAGTGGGGTTCCTACATTGAATCGAAATGATGTTCATGACTTTTGGGGGAATTTACCGAGTGTAGGTGAACAACTTAAAATTGAAAAATTTATGACAAATCTTGATAATCTCATTACCCTTCATCAGCGTAAGCTGGAACAGTTGCAGACGCTGAAGGAATACTTCCTGCAAAATATGTTTCCTGCTGAAGGCGAGACCATACCTAAGATTCGTTTTAAGGGTTTTACCGACAATTGGAAACTGAGGACATTAAAAGAAATCGGTAAAGCGACTGGAGGTACATCACTAGAGTCAGAGTTTTCATCTGAGGGGGAGTACAAGGTTATTAATATTGGTAGTTATTGTGAAACTAATACGTATCGTGATCAAGGAATTCGTGCAATCAAATCCCTGAAAACGGAAAAAAGAGTCCTTAATCGAGGGGACATCACGATGATATTGAATGATAAAACTGCATCAGGAAATATTATTGGACGTGTACTGTTGATTGAACAATCAGATGTTTATGTATACAATCAACGAACCGAAAGAATAGAGATTAACCATCAAAATTATAATGCTCTTTTCATTTATGAGATGTTGAATGCCCCGTGCATTAGGGAAAAAATCATAAAAAAAAGTCAGGGAAATACACAGATATATGTTAATTGGTCAGCTATTTCTCAGCTTACATATTATATTCCCGAAATTGAGGAACAAGAAAAAATAGGTTTATATTTTAAGAACTTAGACAACCGCATCACTCTTCATCAGCATAAGATTGACCAGTTACAGGCTTTGAAAAAATTCATGCTTCAAAATTTATTCATCTAAAAGGAGATGTATGACCATGACATCCTTTGAATCGGAAGCCAGTATTGAAGAGAAGCTGATTCGTCAGCTGACGGAAGGGAAGTCTCAGTGGACGTTTCGTGACGATATCCGCAGTTTTGACGACTTATGGGATAATTTTCGCCGCATTTTAGTTCAGAACAATAAGGAGATTTTCGACGCTCACCCTTTGACGGACAACGAGTTTTTACAGGTACAGAACCAACTTCGGTTCACGTCTTTTTATGACGCTGCCGTCTGGCTCATCGGTGAGAACGGTGTCGTTCGGGTCATGATTCAGCGTGAAGATGCGTCTCTGGGGCGTGTCTATCCGGTCGTTTTCAAACGGGCCGATATTGCCGGCGGTTCGTCGGTCTATGAAGTCGTCCATCAGATTCGCTTTCTCCGCAAAGAAAAGATGAACCGCGACCGCCGCGGCGATGTGACCTTGTTGATCAATGGCCTACCCATGATTCACATTGAGTTGAAAAACCGCAGTCATCCTTATATGGACGGGTTCCGCCAAATCAAGCAGTACCTCAAAGAAAATGCCTTCCGGGATATCTTCTCGACGTTGCAGATGTTCGTCGTCTCTAATGCTGCCGATACGCGCTACATTGCCACGGCTTCTGAAAGTGAGCTCAATGAAAAATTTCTCTCGACGTGGCTCGATGAAGCCAATCGGCCGGTGACGGATTATCTCTCTTTTGCCAAGGCCGTCTTATCCATTCCGGAAGCCCATCAAATGGTGTCCCAGTATACGGTCCTCGACAGTGAACGCAAGGCTCTGATTCTGCTTCGCCCGTACCAGATTCACGCCATCCGTGCCATTCGCAGGGCCGTCAATCCGAATACCGACGGCGGCACCCAATCGGGCTACATCTGGCATACGACGGGGTCGGGCAAGACCTTGACGTCTTATAAGGCCGCCCGCTACTTGAGCCAGATTCCCGGCATCAAGAAGGTCGTCTTCGTCGTCGATCGCCGCGATCTGGACAATCAGACGACCGGGGCTTTTCAGGCCTATGCCGCCTACGATACGATCGACGTCAGCCAAACCGACAACAGCCGCGACTTGGTCAAAAAATTACAGTCCGATAAAGGTGACGTCTTGGTTACGACGATTCAGAAACTGCAGAACGTCATGAAACGCTATCCCAAGGGCTCGAAGCCTTATGAAAAGCTCCACACCCTGCGTCCGGTCTTCGTCGTCGACGAATGCCATCGCGCCGTATCGGCAGAGGCCCATCGTGAATTGAACCGCTATTTTACGTCGCCTTTGTGGTACGGTTTTACGGGGACGCCCATTTTCAGTGAAGATGCCAAGGATACACCGGGTGACCTGCCGGCGACGACGGAAGAGCAGTACGGAAAACGCCTCCATGCATATACCATCAAGGAAGCTTTGCACGACGAAGCCGTTCTCGGCTTTCAGGTGGAATACCAGAATACCTTCGATATGGAAACCTTGGCTGCCGAAAACGGCATTTCTATTCAAGGGGATGACGCCGGAGTGGAACGGGCTCTCATCAAGGGCAAGGTCATTCCCAAGGTCTATGAAGACGAGCAGCATATGCTCCAGGTCATCAATTTTATCATCAACCGGTCGGCCGGTAAATTGGGCCTTGATCGGGGCCGGGGCAAGACTTTTTCGGCGATTCTGACGACGAGTTCCATCAAGCAGGCTCAGCGGTACTACCAGTTGTTCCGGGCTGTTAAAGAGCGGAAGGTCGACGGTATTTTCGTTCACGACGCGATCCGGCGGCAGCTTTCGGATTTCCCTAAGGTCGCCATTACCTACTCCCTCGGTGAAAATAAGGAAGGCGACACCTTTAATCAGGATCAGATGAAGGCTTCCATGAGCGACTACAATACCATGTTCGGTACACAGTTTACGCTGGAACAGCTTGATGCCTATAACAGCAATGTCAATGACCGACTGGCTCGCAAGAAGCGCAAGTATCAGGTCCGGGACGAGCAACTGGATATCGTCATCGTCGTCGACCGGCTGCTGACCGGTTTTGATGCGCCGTCCCTTTCGACGCTGTTCATCGACCGCCAGCCTATGAAATCGTACGGCATCATTCAGGCTTTTTCACGGACCAACCGATTGTTTGACAAGCAGAAGCGATTCGGTCAGATCGTCACTTTTCAGGTGCCGGCCCTATTTAAGGAAGCCGTCGATTCGGCCATGACCCTCTATTCCAGCGGCGGCGGGACCTATGTGCAGGCGCCTACCTGGGCTGAGGCGGAAAAACGGTTTAAAGAGGCTCTCAAAAGGCTGCGTCTCCTGGCTCCGACTCCGGAAGCTGTCGATATGATGAGTCGGAAAGAAAAGCTGAGCTTCTTAAAAACCTACCGGGAATTCGACAACGCCTATGCCGACTTGCAGGTCTATTCCGATTATCAGGAAAAGGACCTCGAAAGGGATTACGGCATCGATGAAGAGACGATTGACGCCTATAATGGCAAGTTCAACAACGTCAAAGAGGAACTCAAGGGCGGAGATAACGGCGAAGATCCGGAAGTCAATTTGGCCATCAACTACGACCTTCGTTGCTGCCATCGCGACCAGATCGACGAAGACTATATTCTGAAACTGATGGAAGCGGCCCGCGGCGACGAAAGTGCCCTCATCCTCGAAGATTCGGACCGTAACCGCCAGCTCTTTGCCGAAATCAATGCCGAAATCACGCGGTTCCGCAAGACGAATCCCGTGAGGGCGGCCATCTTGGAAGGAATTTGGCAGGAATATCAGGAACGGCCGGTCGACTTTGTGAACCGCAATTTTGCCGACGTCCTTAATGAACGGGTCGATAGGGAACGGACGCGGCTCATCGATGACTTTGCTGAAGAGTGGTGTGTTGAACCCGAGGTCTTGGATTACTACGTTGAAACCTTTGACGTCACCAAAGATCCCGATGATAAACAGGACAATCAAGATGCCTTGCGAGAAGCATCGCATGTCAAGGAATACCGGAAAAAATACCCTGCTGTCAGCGGCCTCAAGTATTGGCCGAACCTCACAACGGCATTGCGGGAACTTTATGTAGAAAAATTACAGAAACTGCTGGAACGCTTATAAAATGTTTGACTGATAGAATGGGCGATGATGGGGCGGTTTTCCGGTAGAGCTGCGTAAGGAGGATTTCCCTGTAATCGCTTATTCGTGTGAAGAAACAAAAAGAGGCGGTCCTTGGGCGGGACTGCCTCTTTATACGTTGGTGACGGGTAGTAAGTATGAGGGGAAAATCAATCTTCTTTGTCGAGGTCTTTTAGGAACTCGGCGGCGCTGTGGTAGTATTTCGCTTTTTCCGGATGATTTTTTAGCTCTTCTGCCTCGGCGATGGCGGCGAGGGTTTCGTCATTGAGGGCTTCCATGCGGCCTTCAAAGGGAATCCCGTCCTTTTTCAGTTTTTCGTCGACGTGGATGGTAATGTCAGCCATGGTACATCTCCTTTCTTTGTGCCAATATTATCTTGATTATGCCTGAGGAAGAAGGAAAAAGCAAGGCAACTCATGATGAGGGGCTCTTTTTGTACTGGAGGGGTTGATGGTTGCGCCGTATACATTCCAGCCGTCAGGTAGGTCTTACTTTTCGGTTTTATGACAATGACCTCGCATGACCTCGCACGACCTCGCACGACCTCGCACGACCTCGCATGACCTCGCAATACCTTGCACGACCTCGCACGACCTCGCACGACCTAGCATGACCTCGCACGACCTCGCACGACCTAGCACGACCTCGCATAACCTCGCACGACCTAGCACGACCTCGCACGACCTCGCATAACCTCGCATAACCTAGCACGACCTCGCACGACCTCGCATAACCTCGCACGACTTCGCACGACCTCGCACGACCTCGCATAACCTCGCATAACCTAGCACGACCTCACATAACCTAGCACGACCTTGCAAGACCTCGCAGGGACTTGCAAACATTGCCTATTGGTTCGATGAGCTGTGGGGACAGGGGATATTTTTGCAGTTACTGAAATGCTGAAATAGGGGAAGCGAAAAGAATTTTGTTTTTGCGGCTATATAAAGAGTAGGGAGCGGTGGATTTTATGAGTGATTATAAATTGTCCAGGTGTGCGGATTGTAAGCTTGAAGGGGTTATTCGTGACATGGTCACTGCGTATCGGGAAGTCTTTGGCGGAAGGATTGAGCAAATCCTTCTGTATGGCTCCTATGCCCGCGGTGACGCCGATGGTGATTCGGATATTGATATCGCGGCCATTGTACATGGTGGTCGTCAGGAATTGCAGGAGAAGTTAAAAAAGGTTTGGGACGTTTCTTCGGATTTGGAATTAAAGTATGGAGTGGTTATTTCACCGACCGTCATCCCTTACGACGAATACATGGCGTACAAAGAGGATTTGCCCTATTATCGCAATATTTCTGAAGAGGGAATCCGTGTCGATCTGAATTCGTGATAAAGGCAGAAATGGCGATAGGCGGCGTCGATGGAGCCCTTTGATTTGCCATGAGCGGCGAATAGACGAAATGGAAGCCGGCACCTGGGGTGTCGGCTTTTTGCGATAGTGGGGGATAGCAGGTGTAAGCCGAAATACTCGTTTTACAGGTTGGCGATTACAGGCGCAGATTTTTTATTGAGGAGACCCCATAAATCTCTTATGAGATGTATTGGTTCTGATATAATTATGCGCTATAATGAGTGATATATACTGGCCGGCGAGGGGATTTCGGCGCCGGCGTTTTTGATATGGGGGAATTGGTATGAATATAGCTGTGTTTTCTATTGTCATGGGGTATTGCGGGCTGGCTTTTTCTTATATGGCGGCGTCTGTCCTTTGGGGGCTGCCGGACGTTATCGGGAAGGGCATCGGCATCGTTGCGGCCGTGATTTATGCAGGCCTGGTTATCGGCTATGGACGGAAGCTAATCCGGCGGTCGGATGCGGTTCTTGCTGAATGGAAGAGTCCTGAAGGGGCGCCTTTTTTTGCTACCTTCGGCATGGCGTCAGTCCTGTTGGCGGCCATCGTAGAGGCTTGGTCACTTCCGGTGGCGGCCGTGATTTGGGTCATCGGGGTATTGGCCCTTTTCGCCTGTATTTTTCTCTTGTGGCGGCGCTGGATGCATGAGAAGCAGGACATCAGCCGCTTGACTCCGGCATGGCTGCTGATCCTCATTTCACCGCTGACGATCCCTGTGGCCGGCAACAGTTTGAAGCTGTTCGGATATCAGGAGTTGACCTTGTTCAGCCTGAGCATCGGTCTGGGCCTAGGCATGGCCGGCGTCATGTTCTTCCTAAAAGAAGCCGTCTTCGATAAGTATTTCGGGCCGGGCCTTTTGATCCTCTTGACACCTTTCGGCATGGCCTATCTCGACTACACGGCCACCTTCGGAACGGATACCTTTTCGACCCTATTGCTGCACTGCGGTTTGTTCCTGGCGATCCCCCTTTTGATTACGGTATTGACCGACATGGTCAAAGGGACTTTCAGCCTCCTCTGGTGGTCGACGGGCTTTCCCTTCATGGCCTTTACCAACGCCATGCTGCACTATGCCAAAGCGTATCCGTCGGACATTACGAACGTCCTCAGCGCTGAATTTTTGGCCGGCGGCACGGTCCTCATCGCCTATTTGTCTATAAAGACGATATTGGGGCTGCTGAAAAATCACTGATGAAGAATAGCCCTCTCGAAAGAGAGGGCTTCTTGTCTGTGTGGTTCTTCAATCTGTGGCGGACTCTGTTTTACCTTGACTGAGTCCTTTTTCCAAATCATCGAATACGTTGTTGAAGGGACGACCTTTTCCTTCAAGGGATTGTTCATAGCTGTGTTGCAGTTTGGTATGTAATTCGGTGTCGGTCAGGTTATCCTCTGTTTGAGGTATTTCCGGGAGCGTAATAGAAAATGGAATGGACTTAATTGTTGAATCTTTCACGATAACCACCTCCTGCTTATAGGGCAAGTTATGGACCGGTAATTTACAATACAAATTAGTTGACCAGTGATGAAAAGAATATCTGTAGAAAGTTGTTATTCTTTTTATTTTAAGAAATTAAAAGGTAAAATATAAAACTATATGATTTTATGCGTAAGTTTAATTCAAAAAGAAAGTTTGGGTATGGTACAATAGAGGCATCTTATTCGGCTTTTTTTTGGTGCGCATGGGGGTTTCACCGCGATTTTCGTTTTGTCGAGATGAGTTTTGGAATAATTTTATATATTATTTTTTAAAATTTTGTAAAGATATCTTATACAGTTTATTGACTTATGATAAAATAGGAGGTAGTGGGGCTCATCTATTATATCTTGTTATAAATAGAAAGGATAGAAAGACATGATTAAAGTACTGTTTATTTGCCATGGAAATATTTGCCGCTCGCCGATGGCCGAGTTCGTCTTCCGCAAGATGGTTGATGAAGCGGGGCTCTCCGATTCGATTGAAGTCGCGTCGGCGGCGACGTCGGACGATGAGATTTGGAGCGGTAGCGGAAGTCCGGTCTATCCGCCGGTGGAACGGCTGCTCAAGGAACACGGCATGGACCCCAAGGATAAGCGGGCCGTACGGCTCACTGCCGATGATTACGACAAATACGATTATTTCGTAGGCATGGATGATGCCAATCTGTCCGATATGAAGCTGACTTTGAACGGCGACCCGCAGCGCAAGTGTTCGCTCCTCCTCGATTATACGCACCATCCGCGGTCGGTGGCCGATCCCTGGTACACCCGGGATTTCCAGAAGACCTGGGATGACGTCGATCATGGCTGTCGGGCCTTTTTGGAATTTTTGAAGAAGCGTCATTTTTAAGAGACCTGTGAGTCTCAAGGGGTACACTTTGTTAGGAGATGAGGAATATGGCCATTGATGTCGATTCTCTTTTGGCCGTATTGGAAGACCCGGCGCCGGAAGAATGCTGGGTCAAAGCCGAGCCTAAAAAGGGCGATCATATCCGCGTGCGGCGCATCGGCGGCTTATATTACCATCACGGTATCTATGTCAGTGACGACGAGGTCATTTCTTTTGCCGGCGACGACGATTATAATCCCGTCGACTGGTGGGATACGGAGATACAGGCCACGTCGTTTGAGCAGTTTCGCCAGGGTGGTGAAATCGAAGTTCGTCAGTATACGGAAAAGGAACGGGAAAGCCTCTGTGACGTCGACGATACGATCGCCTTTGCCCGGGCTTGTTTGGGCAACAAGGACTATGACTTGTTGTTCCATAATTGTGAACACTTTGCTAATGCTTGTAAGCTCGGCGTCTACCGCAGCCAGCAGACGGAGAACCTCCTCTTGGGCGATGCCTTGACCAAAGCAATCCAGTGCCTGTGGGATGAAGAGGCCCGCCGGCAGTGGTTTACGGAGGCCTGGCAGGATCTGAAGGCTCAGGTAGAGGATAAATTGCGCCGGGACAAGGAAGAGGAAGAAAATCAATAGATCGTCTGCTCGTCGATTTGGCGGAATAAGGGTTCGTAACGCTTGGCATCCCTTTTCAGGCAGACCAGGTAATAGTCGGTTTGGCATTCTTCGTCGACGATGGGCACATTGATGCGCCCCGGCATGTCCTCGCCGCGGTGCATGAAGTAGCTCGAGGAAAAGCAGGGATAGTCGGAATTTTGGGCCAGCTCCAGGAAGGACTCGCGCTGGACCTGCAGGAGGTAACGGGTGTTCGGCGTCTTGTCTTTGGTCATCTGCATCCAAAAGCCGATGTGCGATAAGAGCAGGATGGGCCGGCCGTCCAGATCTTTGAGGTGGATTTCCGGGTAAAAGGCCAGGGAATCGGATGGCGGGATGGAGAGAAACAGTTTTTCACTGCCGCATTTTTTGACGAATAAATCGTCGCCGTCGGGAATCGTATGGGTGACGGCCAGTTGGTAGATGTTGTTTCTCAGGCCTTCGGTAAAGGAGGCGTCGTCTTTCATGTCGGCCGAGATCGTCTTGCCTTCAAAGAGGCTGTTGATGATAGGTGTCAGCACCATTTGCGGGACCGGAGCGCAGTAGCCGATGGAAATGGTGTGAAGGCTGCGCTCGTAACTGCGGACGCGGCTGCAGAAATCGAGGTTTTCCTGTAATACCCGTTTGGCATAGGGAAGGGCATAGCGACCCGTTTCCGTGAGCTCGAGGTGATTTTTGCTGCGGATAAATAAGGGGACGCCTAATTCAAGCTCCAACTTCTTCATGGCTCTGGTCAGGGCCGGTTGAGAGGTATGGAGCTTTTCTGCTGCCTTGGTCAAGGTGCCGGCGTCGGCAAAGGCGGCAAATTGGGCCAAGAGGTTCATTTCAATCATATCGGTCTCCTTTTCAGTATAAAATAATCGAATAGTGAAATCCTTTGTTGGTATTGTACAATTTTTTCCGGATGCTGTAAACTTCTACATGTGGACAGGAAATATCCAATACGCACAGCCTGCGTATCTCATAGATTGATTCACCGTAGAAAGGAGCCTTATTTATGGAATATACGAAACTCAGCAACGACGTTCGCCTTCCCTTGTTGGGACTGGGAACCTTTATGATAAGTCCGGAAGATACGGAAAAATCGGTGTACGATGCCTTGAAAATGGGCTATCGCCTCATCGATACGGCCAATGCCTATCTCAATGAGGAAGCCGTCGGCAAGGGCCTCAAGAAAGCCTTGGACGAAGGCTTGGTCAAACGGGAAGATATCTTTTTATCGACTAAGATTTGGCCGACCCTCTATGAAGCGTCGGACGCCGTCGATAAGACCTTGGAACGGCTCGGCGTCGAGTATGTCGATCTCTTATTCATTCACCAGCCCGCCGGCAACTACAAGGCCGGATATGCCTTGATCGAAAAGGCTTATAAAGAAGGAAAGGCCCGGTCCCTGGGGATTTCTAACTTCTTCGGCGACAAGCTCGAAGCGCTGCTGGCGGCAGCGGAAGTAAAACCGCATGTCATCCAGCTCGAAACCCATCCCTACCATGTATACGATGAGGTTATGGTCCGCCTTGGGGAATACGGTACGAAACTCATGGGCTGGTATCCCTTGGGCCATGGCGATCCGGAGCTCCTTCACGATCCGATCATTACGAAATTATCGGACACGTATCATAAGAGCACCGTCCAGATTTTGCTCCGCTGGGCCGTCCAGCGCGGCTTCATCACCATTCCCGGCACGAAGAATCGGGACCATCTGCTCAGTAATTTCGATATCTTCGACTTTTCCCTGACCGACGAAGACATGGCCGCTGTCAACGCCTTGAACGGCACGCGCCGCTATTATACGCCGTCGCAGGAACTGGAAACTCGTTACGCTAATATGCATTTGCCCTTTGAAGGCTGATAGGAGGATAAGACTATGGAATTTGTAACCTTAAACAACGGAATTAAAATGCCGAAACTCGGCTATGGTGTCTATCAGACGGATCCGACCGATACGGAACGGGCCGTCAGCGATGCGCTGGAAGTCGGCTACCGCCTCATCGATACGGCTGCCATTTACGGCAATGAAGAAGGCGTCGGCGCCGCCATTGCGAACAGCGGCATCGCCCGGGAAGACTTCTTCATTACGACCAAGCTCTGGGTCCAGGACCACGGCTACGACAACACGCTCCGGGCTTTTGACGCGTCGATGAAGCGACTCGGTCTCGACTACCTCGACCTCTATCTCATTCATAAACCCTACGGCGACTATTACGGCGCTTGGCGGGCCATGGAAAAGCTCTATAAGGAAGGCCGCATCCGGGCTATCGGCGTCACCAGCTTTTGGAACGAACGCTTGGCAGACCTTGCCGGCATGAATGAAGTCAAGCCGGCTGTCAATCAGATCGAAACCAATGTCTGGAATCAGAAATGGTCGGAAGATGCCTTTATGAAAGAAATCGGCATCCAGCACCAAGCCTGGGCTCCCTTTGCCGAAGGAAATAATGACATTTTCCGCACGCCGTTGATCCAAAAAATTGCTGAAACCTATGGCAAGACCGTCGGTCAGGTCATGCTGCGCTGGCTCTTACAGAGAGACATCGTTGCCATTCCCAAGTCGGTCCGCAAAGAACGGATGCAGGAAAACTTTGACATCTTCGACTTTGAACTGACATCAAAAGATATGGAAGCTCTCCGCACCCTCGATACGGGCAAGAGTACCATTTACGATGAAATGGACCCGCACGTTGCCATGAACATCGGTAAGGTAACGTTTCACGACTAAGAACGATTTATAATACATATTATATATATAATAAAGAGGCTGTTATGGAAGAATTATTTCTTTGATGACAGCCTCTTTTGTCGTGGTACTGCGCTCTTTGGAAGCCGCCATCAGACAGGCACTCTTTTTTTGCGGCCTCGGGACTGTTGTCTATCCGAATGCGTTTAGCTGCATATATTATAGATAGATAAGAGACGAAGCGACGGGAAACAGAAGGGGTGAAAATTGGATTCGAAAGGGCTAAGTGACGAAAAAAACGAAAAATAGGCGACATGAAAAGGTCAAGAAAATGAAAAAAAGCGGGACGAAGATGACGATCCGGAATGTAAAATATGTATTTTTGCAATAGACAAATGTGCGATGATTCAGAGAAAGAAAGTACAGCGAAGGTTATGTGAGAAGATTTTATACCTAAAGAATTATTGAAAAATACTGGTTGTAATACGGAATCGGTAAGCGAATTGGGAGATGATGAAAAAATGGTATTGCAGATTTGAACCCTCTTTTTGAAAGAGTTTTGGACGATGAGGGATTTCGTCCGTTCCGTATATCGAGGGTTCTGCGGCCGGATGGAGGATACGCAGGAGGAGCTGTGGCGGTGCAGATGCTGATCGGGAAGCTTGAAGGGAAACGGGTGAAGCCGGACTCCGAAATCGATGAAAAGATTAAAGATGGAGGGAAATTTTTCGATGAAAATTTGTCTGTCCAGCTATTTTTTTTGAATTTTCGAAAAAAACGGGACTGAGAAAAAGTAGACGGTAAATTTATTCATTGGCGGTGAAATACGATGCGGCTTTTCCTGCCCTTTACAATTTGTTGGGTTTTTATGCCGAAAAGAAGGGTTAAACAGGCCTCTTTGTACGAAAAATATCAAAGGGATTCAGCACGGAATCGAGGGGGCAAAAAAAGATTTGGTAAAAATTTTCTGAAAAAGTGCATAAACCCCGATGGATATGTGGATTTTCTATGGTTTGGAAAGAATTTTGCTGATTTTGTATACACGGCGTAAACGGCATGGTTGTGCCATTTGTGGTAATGAGTAAAACTCTCAAAATTGAACGAGTTTTGACAAATCGATGCAAACCGAGTATAATGCATAACAACTGGTGTAGTGCTTATGCAGGTGGCACCAGGTGATAGAGATTGTGAAATGGTCATTATCAAGGCAGTAAAAGAGAGGAAACTAGGACAACTCGCCAATGAACCCTTGAAAAATTACCTTTCGTTCATCTCGACTGTAACGAAGTAAGACGAAAAGAAACTTATTTTTTACGGAAAAGAGGTAATTTTCATGAAATCCAAAGTATTAGCAGCTCTCGTAGCAACCATGGCTGTTGGCGCAACGTGCGCATTCGCAGCTAACCCCTTCGTCGACGTACCGTCCGACAGCTGGGCTTATAAATCCGTCGTAGAATTGGCTGACGCCGGCATCATCCAGGGTGTTGACGGTGAACACTTCCAGGGCCAGCGCAACATCACTCGTTACGAAGCCGCTGAAATGGTCGCCAAAGCTATGGCTCACATGGACAAAGCTTCTGTCGAACAGCGTGCCCTCATCAACAAATTGGCTGATGAATTCGCTGACGAACTCAACAACCTCGGCGTTCGCGTAAGCGCTTTGGAAAACCGCGTTGGCAACGTTAAAATGACCGGTGACGCTCGTGTTCGTTTCGTCCATCAGGATGCTGACGACGAAGGCAACGGCAAAACTAAAGGTGACGGCTCTTGGTCCTACCGTGTTCGTCTCCGCGCTAATGCCCAGGTTAACGACAAAACGAAAGTAACCTACGGTATCAGCACCGGCAACCACACCTTCTCCCAGGATGGTGCTGCTGACGAAGAAAACGATATCTACACCGACCGCGCTAACGTTGAATACAACTTCAACAAAGATTGGAGCATGATGGTTGGCCGTTACAACTACAAAATGGGCGGCGACAACTCCTACGGCTTCCTCTATGGCGATACCTTTGACGGTGCTCAGTTGCAGTACAAAGGCGATAACTTCGCTTTGACCGGCGGCTATGGTAAATTCAAAGCCGGCGAAGTAGCTGGTGATTCTGAAGATAATATTAAAGGTGTTAAGACCGGTTACGGCGAAATCGAAGGCTTCTTCGGTAACGGCTCTGCTATCGGCGGTTACTACAATGACTTCTCCGCTGGCACCGGCTTCAGCTTCGACGACGCTTGGGGCGCTTATGCAAGCATCAACCTCGGCAGCAATTGGAATGCTTTGGCTAACTACGAAAAATACAACAGCAAGAGCGGTAACCAGGATCCTGAAATCTGGGTCGGCAAATTGACCTACGGCGCTGCTAACTTCGCTACGCCGAAGTCCTGGGACCTCTGGGTTGAATACCTCAACGCTGACGACGGCTTCGATAGTGCAACCAGTGACTTCGTTGGTTCCACGGACAGCTGGAGAAACGGTAACCTCTTGAACAACGTTAAATCTTGGGGTGCCGGCATCGGCTACACCTTCGCTAAGAACGCTCAGTTCCAGGTAATGCAGTCCTTCGCTTCTGAAGCTAAGAGCGGCAGCAACGATCCTGGCGAAGAAACTCGTGCTCAGTTCGTATTCGTATTCTAATCTTTAGAGTACCGATACTCGCTTGTTTCACAATCAAAAGGCTCTGTCTTCGGACAGGGCCTTTTTTGCGCGCCTTTTGAACTCTGTTTGAGGAATGCCTTTTGGGGAGAAGAAGATTTTTCGAAGGAATGTAAAGTTTTTCTGTTTTTTGAGAAGGATTTCGCCTTTCCTTGTTGAATACTATAAGTATAAGGGAGGCCGGAATGGAGTTACATTCCAAACGGGCTCTCTCCAAGAAAGGAAGGGATGTTTTATGGCAACCATCGTTAGAGGTAAGAATTTAGAAATTACACCGGCTTTGAAAGACCACGTTGAAAAACAGGAAAAGAAAGTTACGAAATACTTTGATAACGAAGTCAATGTCCAGGCCCTGCTTTCTGTAGAAAAAGATCGTAAAGTCGCTGAAATTACATTGAAAGTAGACGGCGTCGTCCTTCGCGGTGTCGAAGGCAACGACGATATGTATGCTGCTATCGACTTAGTCTACGATAAGCTGGTCCGCCAGATTCATAAATACAAGACGAGAATCGCCCGCCGCATGAAGAAGGGTACCTTCAACGCCGCCCTCATCGAAGGCCCGGCCGTACCGGAAGAATCCTTTGAAGTGGCTCGTGTCAAGAAATTTGCCGCTCGCCCCATGGATGTGGAAGAAGCTATTTTGCAGATGAACCTCGTCGGCCACGACTTCTTCGTATTCCTCAACTCCAAGACCGACACGATCAGCGTCGTCTATAAACGGAAACACGGGAAATACGGCCTCATCGAACCGGAATATTAAGTCCTTCGATATTGCTCGGAATACAATTTAATATATGAATGAAAAACGGCCCTCAACCGTAAATGGTTGGGGGCCGTATTGTGTCTTACAGACCTGAGGAATATTCTTTTTTATCGGTATAAGAGGTTGGTGAAATACTTCTTGAATTCTTCGAGGCCCATGGATTGGTACTGGTCGTAGAGCGCCTGGCAGACGGAGTCAGTGGGATAATTGATCTGATCCTTTTCGTCGGTAGCCGCTCCGTAGATGACTTGAGCTGCTTCTTCCGGTCCCGGAAATTCTTCATTGCCGTGAAGGAGGTATTCCTGCTGGTGGGCTGCTGCTTCTTCGTAGCCTGTGCGGTCGTTGATCGGCGTCTGGAAGTTTGTCTTGGTGCCGCCGGGAATCATGGCTTTGACGAAGACGTTGAAGGGCTTCATTTCATAGTATAAGGACTCGAGCATGCCCTGCTGAGCCCGTTTGGCTGCGCCGTAGACGCTGTCTCGCGGCAGGGCGATGATAGCCGCCAGGGACGTCGTCGTCAGGATAGCGCCGGCTCTGCGCTTTTTAAAATGGGGAATGAATTGCTGGGTTACCAGCATGGTGCCGAGGACGTCGGTGGTGAATACCTTATGGATCGCATCTTCGGGCATCCGTTCGAGAGGGGCCATGACGCCGTAGCCGGCGTTATTGAGGAGGACGTCGACGTCGTAGTCGGCCAGTGCCTTTTGGCAGGTTTCTTTAATTTGCAGTGGGTCTGACACGTCGAGGGGCATGATGACCATATTCGGCAAGTCCTGTAAGTCTTCCCCTTTTTTCAAATTTCGCATAGTGGCGATGACCCGCCAACCTTGACGAGAAAAATATTTTGCCGTTTCTTTGCCGATGCCGGACGAGGCACCGGTAATAAAGATAGTTTTCATCTCTTTTCTCTTTCCTTTCCTAAGTGAGTTAATATTTGGGGATGAATTTATTATGGCATCGAAAAAGGGAATCGACAATGGTCAGTATGGGACTGAATGGGACTTATGCCACACTTATATAAAAAGGGTAGCGAAAAAGTAACGAAAAAATGATACAATAAGGGAAAGCCAGAAAGGAGGCTAAGAATTATGAAATTAAGCGGTCATGAAGACCTGCGTGTACAAAAGACGATTCAGTCGATTCGGACGGCCTTTTCGGTCATGCTCTTAAAGGAGGACTATCGGAAGATCACCGTTACGGCCCTTTGCCGTCAGGCTGTGATTAATAAAAAGACGTTTTATCGCTACTATGACAGTGTCGATGCTTTGCTGGAAGAGATCCTCAGTGAATTTTCTAAGGGCTATGTCGACACCATTGCCGATTATCGGGTGCCCGAGGATCTGGATAAGATCAACGCTGCTTTTTTCCATTATGCTGTCCATCAAGGGCCGCTGTATGAAAAAATCCTCTGCTCCGTATCGTATCAGCACCTGAGCAGTCACTTGGTGGAAGAATATATTGCCAAGAGTTGGGGGAAGGCTCCGGCCTTTCAGCAGTTGAGCCCCGGCGAACAGGAACTGTTTACGACCTTCATCCATGCGACGGGACTTTCCATGTATCGTCAATGGGTCGAAGGCGGAAAAAAGCTTCCCGTCGAAGAGGTCATTGACATTACCAACAAACTCCTGAGTCAGGGCGTAGCCGGCCTGTTGCAATCAAATAATCCTGAGAGCGGTCAATAGCCGCAGCGGGCATAAAAAATGCAGTCATCCTTTTGGGTGACTGCATTTGTATTTGGCTGTCTGAAAACAGGGGTTAGGCCATGGTGATGCATCGTTCGAAGCGACTAGTCTTCTTCGCTGTGGAGGACGCTGATCTTGGGCGCGTGATGGATGGCCTGATCGAATTCGTCCTGGATTTCCTGGCTGGCTCCGCCTTCGAGCTTGCTTACGATGTAGATGGCGGCCAGGGAGAAGAGGAAGCCCGGTACGATTTCATAGAGGCCGAACCAGTTGAACTGCTTCCAAATGAGGACCGTCAGGCCGCCGACGATGATGCCGGCCAGGGCCCCGTTTTTGGTCATCTGCTTCCAGTACAGGGAGAGGAGGATCGTCGGGCCGAAGGCGGCGCCGAAACCGGCCCAGGCGTAGGAAACCATGGTCAGGATGTAGCTGTCCGGGTTGAGGGCCATGACGATGGCCAGGGCCGAGACGACGAGGACCGTCAGACGGCTGACGTAAATGAGTTCCTTGTCGCTGGCGTTCTTGCGGACGAAGGTGTGGTAGAAGTCTTTAGAAATAGCCGATGCCGTAACCAGGAGCTGGGACGAGGCCGTACTCATGACGGCAGCTAAGACGGCCGACAAGATGAGGCCTGTGGCAAAGGGCGGGAAGAGCTGACCGCTCATGACCAAGAAGACTTTTTCCGAATCGGCACCGGTCAAGGGCGTCGTGACGACGACTTTGCCGACGAGGCCGACGAGGACGGCAGCGGCCAGGGAGATGACGACCCAGGTCATGGCGATGTGCTTCGATTTCTTTAATTCAGCCGGGTCGCCGATGGCCATGAAGCGGACCAGGATGTGGGGCTGGCCGAAGTAGCCGACGCCCCAGGCCAGGGCCGAGATGATGCCGATGATGCCTGTCGTCGACGTGTCAGGAACCATGTCGAGGAGGTTCGGTGCCGTGTCGGCTAAGCGGGTCATGACGGCTTCGCCGCCGCCAAAGGCGATCATGCCGACGACGGGGACCAGGACGATGGCCAGGAACATCATGCAGCCTTGGATGAAGTCGGTCCAGCAGACGGCCATGAAGCCGCCCAGGAAGGTGTAAACGACGACGACGCCAGCGCTGAGGACTAGGGCCGAGAAGTAATCCATGCCGAAGACCGATTCAAAGAGCTTGCCGCCGGAGACGAAGCCTGACGACGTATAGATGAGGAAGAACACTAAGATGAAGATGGCCGAGATGATGCGGATGAGGTTCTGGTCATCGTGGAAGCGGTTTTTTAAATAGTCCGGCATGGTCAGGCTGTTGTTGGCCACTTCCGTATAGTTGCGCAGGCGCTGGGAGACGAAATGCCAGTTGAGGTAGGTGCCGATGGCGATACCGATGGCAATCCACGACGCCGAAATACCCGTCGAGTAGGCAAAGCCCGGTACGCCCATGAGCATCCAGCCGCTCATGTCGGACGCTTCGGCACTCATGGACGTGATCCACGGTCCCAGGCTGCGGCCGCCGAGAATGTAGTCGCTCAGCCGCTGCTGGGAGCGGGAATAGTAAATGCCAATAGCCAGCATCGCCCCGAGGTAGAGGACGAAGGCGGCTAAAATAGGCACATTATAGTGCATCATAATGGTGAAAACCCCTTTCAATATATTACTATATTATAAAAATTACATAAAGAATAAACCTATTTTAGCATATTCATGCGGCCTTGTATAGAATTTGTCAAGAGGGAAATGGTGATTTCTGTTCAAGGGGGCGGCGAAAAAGATCCTTTTTATTGCAGGCAAGCTATTCCCTATAAGATGATATAAATTAGCCGATAGGCGGCTGCCGGGGCGATGTATGAAAAAAGCGCTGCACGGAAGGCCGTGCAGCGTCTTTTGGCCGTACTCAGACTTTCAGATTGTCAATCGTATTCACGAAGGCTTCGTAACTTGCCATGCCGTTGACGAGAACGGCTTTTTCTCCGTATTGGATCAGGACTGTCGGCAACTGACGAATCCCCAGAGACCGTGTCAGCTCCAGATCTTTTTGGAAGGCCTCGGAGGCACGACCGTCTTCAAAGATACGGCGGAACTGCGCTTTGTCTAAACCGGCTTCTCCCGCAACGGAGATAAGTTCATCGGTCCTCGTCGTCTGCCGTGTCTCGACAATGGTTGCCCGGCGAAGCTTCAAGAGAAAGGAAAAAGCCTTTTCGGGACAGCAAAGTTCGGCTGCTTTATAGGCGATGCAAAGGGGGTAGGAGGAGCGGTGGCCGGCATCGAAGAGGTGGAAGCCGTCCATGTTGATCGGAAGGCCGCCGATAGCTTCTTCCCCCTTGTAAATTCGGGCCAGACGCCGGTTATAGAGCCGGATGCCTTCTTCGGCAGGCAGGGCCCTTTCTTCAGGAAGCATGAAGTCGCTGACATCCCGGACGAGGCCGCTCATGACATAGCGGAAGACGAGGCGGTCGCCGAAATGGTCGGCCAGCTGTTCATAGACCGGTTCTTGTTCATAGGAAAGGCCCATCATGGGGTCCGTAAAGGTGGTGAGGATTATTTTTTCCATGGTATCACCGGTATGGGCTGTCGATAAATTGGCCGTTAGTCGACCAGGTTTTGATATCGTCGAATTTGATGTAGATGTTTTCCGGCGGAATGCCGAGGACGTCCTGAAAGGCAGCGGTCATTTCGGTGCTGAAGACTCCGAAGCCGGCGTGGTCCGGGCGGCCGAAGAGGGAGGCTTCGATGTAGGCGATTTTCCAGGTATCCTTGCCGCGGAGGTAGAGACGGCACTTATCTTCGATCCCAAAGAGGAGGTAATTTTCGTTCAGGCCGGGAACGGCTTCGATGGCTTTTCCCAGACGGGATTTCAATTCTATTTCTTGGTCGCGGCTGACCGGTACGTTTACTTTGGCTATGACAAAAGGCATTAGGCAGCCCTCCATTCTTGTAACTGAGCTAAAATCTTGTCGGCTACTTCCTGATGCTTCATCTGATACGTGTGGCCTGTCTTTTCGATGAAGATCAGGGAATTGTCTTTGGCAGTCGGCATGTGGGCATTGAGGTTTCTTAAAAATTCAGACGGATCGCCGTCGGTGAAGTTGTCGTACGTGCCTACCAGGAGGGCTCCCGTATGGGACACGGCCGAGGCCTGTGAAAAGTCCCCGTCTTTTGCCGTGTGGACGTTATTGAGCAGATTAGAAAACTGCCAGTCCCAAGCCGTGTTGGCAATGCAGGTTACCCAGCCCATGAAGGGGAAGGGCAGCATTTTGTCGCCGTCTCCGCGCTCGACCTGTTCTTTGATCAGCGTTTTTTCACGGTTGGTGACGCCGGACATCATATAGGTCAGGTTGGCCGGCGACAGGAGGAAGAAGTGTTCCACCCGTTCATCGTGATGGCGGGACAGATAGTAAATGACCTTATTGGCGCCGAGGGAATGGCCGCCGAGTATGATGTGCTTGTAGCCTTCTTGTTGGGCAAAGGTGATGTAAGCGTCGAGGTCGTCGTCGGTATAGGCAAAGCGTTCGTTCCAAGAGCCGATCGTTTCCTCCTTGCCGGTACGGACGTTGACCGTCGGGATTTCGCTGAAGGCGTTGTTGGTCTGGGCGTAGATGAAATCGATGTCACCGCCGTTTAAGGTGTCTCCGATGTTATAATAGAAGGGGTTAGAATAAAAATTGCCGTGGATGCCGGTGATGGCAATCATGACGGTGTCGGCTTTACGTTCTTTCTGGTTGCGAAAGAGGACGCCGTTTAAGACGACGCCGCGATTAGTCGGCACGTTCAGTTGAAACATCATGACCTGTCAGTCCTTTCTGAAAATGCATTTGTGAGACGGCGACGAGTAACAGGCGTTGCAGGATATGCAGGCAGCTACGGTCGTTTCACCGCTTTTGAGTTTATTCGGCAGATCCGGTTCCCGCAAAAGGGGGCGGGAGAGGGCGATCATTTCGATCTTGGTTTTGTCCAAAACATCTTCCATCGTATCGAAGCTTCTTAACCCGCCGACGAGGATGACCGGAACGTCGGTGGCTTCAGCCAGCTTGGCTGCAAAGGGGGCGAAGTAGGCTTCGTTTTGATGGGCGCGGATGCCGGGGACGGACGTGCCGTTGCCGCTGACTTCGATGGAATCGAGGCCGGCCTGACAGAGGTGCAGGGACATATCAAGGCTTTGGGCTTCATCTAAGCCGCCGGCCATGAAGTCGTTGCTGTTGATCTTGGCCGTGATATGGAGGGCCGGGGCCTTTTCCCGGATGGCCTTTATGATTTCTGTGACCAGCCTGGTCCGGTTCTCCGTGCTGCCGCCGTATTCGTCTGTCCGGTGGTTGACCAAGGGAGAGACGAAGCGACTCAAAAAGAAGAAGTGGGCGACGTGGATTTGGACGCCGTCAAAGCCTGCTTTTTCAGCGCGAAGGGCAGCGTCGATGAATTGATCTCGCACGGCGTGGATTTCTTCTGTCGTCATATCGTCAGGTTCTACTTGCTCAAAGCTGTTTCCGACGGGGCGGTAGTAGGCGCCCAAGGCCAGCTGGGTGATGACCGGGACGCCTTGAGCGTGGATGATATCAGTCAACTTTTTGTACTGCGGAATGAGGGCATCGTCGGAAAGGCGCATCATGCCGCCGAAGTAATAGTCGTTGGCAGACACGCTGGTAAAACCGGTGATGATGGTGCCGACGCCGCCTTTGGCAATTTCATCGTAGATGCTGTAGGCTTCTTCGGTGACGCTGCCGTCGCGGTTGGCAATGCCTTCCCAGGTTGCCGACCGTACCAGACGGTTGTTGGCTTTCAGATTTTTTAAGGTTATGTTGTCAAAGAGGTGCTTCATTATTTTTCACTCCTATCAGATTGGCGAATTAGATTGATTTTTCGTTCTGCCTACATTATAATTAGAAACGTAGAAAAAACAAGAAGAAAGATTTTTCTTCGTAACTATAAAAAATATAGTAAAGGTGATTTTATGGGAAATAAACCGCTTCCGAAAGAACAAAATATCTATGAAACAGACTGCCCGATTCTCTATGCTATGGAGCTTATCGGTCAGAAATGGAAACTGCCGATTTTATGGTATATGGCCGATGCCGAGAACCAGACCCTGCGCTACGGGGAACTGGAACGAAAAGTCGTGGGCATTACACCGACCATGCTGACCAAGTGCCTGCGGGAATTGGAACACGACAAGCTGGTGAACCGAAAACAGTACAGTACGATTCCGCCGACAGTCGAGTATTCTCTGAGCGAACGGGGAAGGAGCCTGATCCCGGCTTTGCAGTCGGTCTATGAATGGGCCGAGTCACAGTTAGATTCGAGCCGCGAATAGGCGCGTTGTCAAAATGCAGCTGGCGCCTCCTTTTTGCCTTATTGATAAAAAATAGGACAACCAAGGGGGCTGAAAGGGGGGCGGAGCTGCGGCGGAACGCAGAAAATGGCGGAACTGCCTAATTTCTCCCAATCTATTGCAAAGTTTGACACTCCCGCGGTATAATGTATAATTGATATGATATAACAGTGTAAATTGCAGATTTTGTAAATTGGAGGTCTCGGATAGGTGTTAAATAAACTCATACAAAGACTGCTCGGAAATAATACGGAGCATGAACTGAAGAAGATGTGGCCCATCGTTCGCCGCATCAATGATCTGGAGCCGAAATTAGCCGGATTGAGCGATTCGTCGCTGCAAGAAAAGACCTTTGAATTCAAAAATCGTTTGGCTGCCGGTGAAACGCTGGATGATATCCTGCCCGAAGCCTTTGCCGTCGTTCGTGAAGCATCCCGTCGCGTAACGGGGATGCGTCATTTTGACGTCCAAATCCTGGGCGGTATCGTCCTCCACCGCGGGGATATCGCTGAAATGCGTACCGGTGAAGGGAAGACCCTGGTCGCCTCCCTTCCGGTATACCTCAATGCCTTGACCGGTAAGGGCGTTCACGTCGTCACCGTCAATGACTACCTGGCTACTCGTGACAGTGAAGACATGGGCCGTATCTATAAGTTTCTCGGCCTGTCCGTCGGCCTCATCGTCCACGATCTCACGTATGAACAGCGCCGCCGGGCTTATAACGCCGACGTCACCTACGGGACGAACAACGAATTCGGCTTCGACTACCTGCGTGACAACATGGTCATCAGTGCCGACCAGATGGTACAGCGACCGCTGAATTACTGTATCGTCGACGAAGTGGACTCGATCCTCATCGACGAAGCGCGGACGCCGCTCATCATTTCCGGCCCCGGTGAAAAGTCGACGGAGTTGTACAGCACCCTGGCTGCCATCGTCAAGCACTTCGACAAAGAAGACTACACGATGGATGAAAAGCAAAAGACCATTGCGCCGACCGATTCCGGTGTCGCCAAGGTCGAAAAGATGCTGGGCATCAGCAACATGTTCGACAACGAACACCTTGATTTGAACCACTTGGTCATCCAGGCCCTGCGGGCTCGCTTCATGATGCATCGTGACAAGGACTACGTCGTCAAGAACGGCGAAATCGTCATCGTCGACGAATTTACGGGCCGTCTCATGTTCGGCCGCCGCTACAGCGATGGCCTCCATCAGTCCATTGAAGCCAAGGAAGCCGTCAAGGTCCAGGGCGAAAGCAAGACCCTGGCTACGATTACCTTCCAGAACTACTTCCGTATGTATGACAAGCTGGCCGGCATGACCGGTACGGCCAAGACGGAAGAAGACGAATTCAATAAGATTTATAAGCTCGACGTCTACGTCATCCCGACGAATAAACCGGCCATCCGTAAGGATTTGCCCGACGTCATCTATAAGACCAAAAACGCCAAGTACCGAGCCGTTGTGCGCGAAGTCATCAAGCGCCACGCTACGGGTCAGCCGATCCTGGTCGGTACGACGTCGATCAATCAGTCGGAAATCTTAAGTCAGCTCCTCAATAAAGAAAACATCGTTCACAACGTGCTGAACGCCAAATACCATGAAAAAGAAGCCGAAATCATCAAGAACGCCGGTCAGCGCGACATGGTCACCATTGCCACCAACATGGCCGGCCGCGGCACGGACATCAAGCTCGGCGAAGGCGTTGCCGAGCTGGGCGGTCTGATGATCATCGGTACGGAACGCCACGAAAGCCGCCGTATCGACAATCAGCTGCGCGGTCGTGCTGCCCGTCAGGGCGACCCGGGGACGACGCAGTTCTTCCTGTCCCTCGAAGATGACTTGATGCGCATCTTCGGTTCGGAAAACATTTCCCGCTTCATGGATAAGCTGGGCATGGACGAAGACGAACCGATTACGGCCAACATGATCACCCGGTCCATTGAAAAGGCCCAGAAGAAAGTCGAAAGCCACAACTTTGAAATCCGTAAGTACGTCCTTGAATATGACGACGTCATGAACCAGCAGCGTGAAGTCCTCTACAACCAGCGCCGCCAGGTCCTGACCGCCGACGACTTAAAGGATACGATCATGGGCATGGTCGACGACATTATCCTTGCCGAACTCGACAAGTATGCCGACGAAAAACTCTATCCCGAAGAATGGGATTTTGCCGGCCTCTTGGCTCAGATGCAGCAGTACTTCGTACCGAAGCATGCCGTAACCGTCGAAGAACTGGAAAACATGAGCCGTATCGAAGTTCAGGAAAAACTGAAACAGATCGCTGTCGATCTCTATAACGAACGGTTCAACGAATTTGGCGAAGAGACCATGAAGGAATTGGAAAAAGCCGTCATGCTCCGCGTCGTCGACAGCAAGTGGATGGATCATCTGGACGCCATGGATGCCCTCAAAGAAGGGATCAACCTCCGCGCCTACGGCCAGAAGAACCCCTTGGTCGAATACAAATTCGAAGCCTACGAAATGTTCTCGGAAATGGTGGAATCGATCAAACGGACGGTCATTACCTTCCTGTACCACATTCAGGTTACGTACAGCAAGCCCGTTCCCCAGGCCGAAGACCATCTGCAGGGGGCTCATGAAGTCCACGAAGAAAGTAAGCCCGTCAGCGCCGAAGACATTCAGCGCGATGAAGAACAAGGACGGGAATAAAGAACGAGACGTTATTGATGTGACGAAAAAACGATATTTAACTGAAAAGTTGGTGATTAATTGTGTTATTGGATGAAATGCGTAAACCGCTGGAAGATTTAAAACAAAGAATACAAGAAATCGGGGATTCACTTTAACTTACCTCGGAAAAAAGAACGTATCATGGATTTAGATATCCAGATGAGCGACCCCTCATTCTGGAACGACCCGGACAAGGCCAAGCAGATTTCCCAGGAAGCGACCCTGCTCAAGACGGAAGTCGAAGGCCACGAAACGCTGGTCCGCAAAGCCGATGACCTCATCGACTACCTCGACATGGCCATGGAAGACGGCGACGCCTCCTTTGCAGCGGATATCGAAAAACAGTATAATGACCTTCTGCGGGACATTGAAAAGCGGGAAGTCCTCTTGCTCTTATCCGGCGAGTACGACAACTGCAACGCCCTCATTACCTTCCACGCCGGTGCCGGCGGAACGGAAGCCCAGGACTGGGCGCAGATGCTGATCCGCATGTATACCCGCTGGGCCGAACGGAACGGTTATAAACTGACCGTCCTCGACATGCAGCCCGGCGATGAAGCGGGCATCAAGAGCGCGGCCTTCCGCGTCGAAGGCGATTATGCCTACGGCTATTTGAAATCGGAAAAAGGCGTTCACCGCCTGGTCCGTATCTCTCCTTTTGACGCTGCAGCCCGCCGCCATACGTCCTTTACGGCCGTCGATGTCATGCCGGAACTGCCCGACGATGTCGAAGTCGAAATCAATATGGACGACGTCCGCGTCGATTATTTCCGCGCCTCCGGTGCCGGCGGTCAGCACGTCAACAAGACGAGTTCTGCCGTCCGCATGACCCACATTCCGACGGGCATCGTCGTCCAGTGTCAGAATGAACGGTCTCAGCTCCAAAACAAGGAAATGTGCCTGAAATATCTGCGGGCCAAACTCTTTGAATTGGAACAGGAAAAGCAGGAAAAACTGAAAGCCGAAATCGGCGGCGTCCACCAGGCAATCGAATGGGGGAGCCAGATCCGTTCCTACGTATTCCACCCCTACAACCTGGTCAAGGATCATCGGACCAACGTCGAAACGGGGAACATCCAAGCCGTCATGGACGGTGACCTCGATATCTTTATCGAAGGCTACTTACAACAGGCGAAGGAACAGAAGTTATCGAAGCAGGAGCTTTAAATGAAGAAATGGATCATTGTCTGTGTCCTGGCTGCGGTCTTTTTGGTCGGCGCCAACTCCTTTGCGCCGCAACTGGCCGAGGTCGGTCTGTCACAGGCCTTGTCTGCTAAATTTAATTTGCAAAACGATGATGTCCGCGTCCAAGCATCGCCGGGAGCGAAGATTTTTCTCGGCGATATCGACGCGGTTACCGTTCATGCTACGAATTTTATGGCCGGCGATTTGAAGTTCGCCAATTTTGACAGTAACCTCTATGGGGTCCACTTCCAGCCTTTGCAGGCCCTGGTGTATCAGGAACTGCGCGTGACCCGCGTCGAAAGCGGGGATATGGCGGCGTCCATTTGCCGGGAAGACCTGGAGGACTACTTGGTCAAGAAAATCGATGGCCTGACCGACCCGAGCGTCTCTTTTGAAGGCGATTCGGTCCGCGTTCAGGGCAAGGTGAAGCTCGGCGGCCTGGTATCGGCCCGGGCTGACGTCCGCGGCCATTTTGGCATGAAGGGTACGAAACTGATGTTCATCCCCGAGACGGTCACCGTCGAAGGGTTGGGCATGCAGGTCAGCACGACGAAGCTGGCCAGTGCAGAGATTTACGATTTTACGGATTTCCCCTTGGGAATCCAGCCTGATCGCGTCGTCCTCCACGACGGTCTGTTGACCATTCACGGCCAGGTGAGCAATTCATAGATAAGGTGAAGAGAATGACAAACATAAATAAACGCAGTATGCGGATGATGATGCTGATCGTGTTCATCGGTCTCATCACGGCGATCGGCCTGTGCATACAGCGCAATGCCGTAGAAAAACAGTCGACGACAATTGAACAGGCGATGGACTTCGATGCCGTCGTCTTGATGGCCCGCAACGACGGCTACGATTTGGATACGGCCCTTCAAATGGCCCGCGATGCCGGCGTTACGAGTTTTACCATTTATGATACGACGCTCAACAAGCTGACCCAGCGCGGGGAACTGTCGCTGGTTACGAAATTGGGGGCCGATCTCTATTATCCCCAGTTCGGCATTACCGATAAGTCCTATGACTACTATCTCATCGGAAAGCCTCAGGGCGAACAGGACCTCTACTTCGATGAAGTCGTGTCCGACCTCAGCACGCGTCTTGGCAGCGATAAGGTCAAAGTCATGTCCAACGGTGCCTACCGCATTGCCGGCATCAAGGGCGTCATGCCCGGTCTCGGCGACGTCAACTTGGGCATCCTGAGCGCCGATGCTAAGATCATCAGCGACCACGGCTTCTACGTCATCCTGCGGCCGACGAATTACAGCAACCCGACGAAGGCCGACGTCGACCATTTCTTTGCCCGGGCTGACAAGATCCAGGACGTATCGGGCATCATGTTCGTCGGGAAAGAAGTGTTGGGCTATACGCCGGTCGCCGGCGAACGAAAGGATATGCTCGACTATACGGCGGACAATTTGAACCGCCGCGACATTCCGTTCTATATGATCGAGTCCGTCGATCAGCTCCAGTACAACCAGCAGGACGGCATGTATGATCTGTCGGGCCTCGTCCATTATCGGACGGCCCGGGTCTATGCCATGGCCAAGGAAGAACTGGAAAAGATTACGCCGGAAGAAGCGGCTATGCGCTTTTACATCAGCGACCTTGAACGAAACGTCCGGGTCAATCTCTATCCCTTGTATAAGAAGCCCCTTCACGGCATGAACCTGACTCAGACCAACTTGTCCTATATCAAGACCGTATCGGATAAGCTGACTGAACGGGGTTATACCCTCGGCCGGGCTTCGGTCATGGAAGCGTACTATCCGAACCGCCTGTTCTTAGCCATCGTGGCAGCGGCAGCGGCCTGCGGATTCGTCTTCGTCCTCAACCTGCTCGTTCCGTTAAAGGATCGCCAGAACTATATCCTCATGGCCCTCGGCATCGTCGTCGCCGTCATCGGTGCCGTCGTCGCCAAAGGAGCCTTGTTCCTCCAGACTTGGGCCATCGGCTGTGCTGCCGCAGCGCCGACAGCGGCCATTCTCTTGTCCCTCGATTACTGGAAACAGAAGAAGCTTACGAAGAAACTCGGCTACGGCCGGGTCATCCGTGACGGCACGCTGGGCCTTTTCTTTGCCGTAGCCGTCTCCATGATCGGCGGTCTCTATATCGCCTCTATGCTGGGCAACATCCGCTTCTTCATGGAATTTGATTTCTACCGCGGCGTCAAACTGACCTTCATCCTGCCGCTCCTTCTGGTGGCTATCGGCTACCTGCGCCGGTTCCCCCTCATGGGGCAGACCATTGCGTCGCCGGCAGATCTTAAGGTCTTTGCCAAGGATTTCCTCAACATCCCCATTAAGATGGGGACCATCCTGATCCTCGGCATCATCGCCGTGGTCGGCATCATCTTTGTCGGCCGCAGCGGCCATACGTCGGGCGTTCCCGTACCGGGAATCGAAGTCGCTATGCGCCGCTTCTTAGAAAATGTCATGTACGCTCGTCCCCGGGAAAAGGAATTTCTCGTCGGCCATCCGAGCTTTTATCTCATGGTAGCTGCCTTGTACCGTAAATGGCCGCAGCTGCTGCACTTCTTCCTGGTCATCGCCGCCACTATCGGTGTCGGCTCCATGGTGGAAACCTTTGCCCATATCCGGACGCCTTTCCTCATGTCCTTTATCCGCGGCATCAACGGCTGGGTAACGGGGATGGTCGTCGGCATCGCCCTGATCATCGCCATTGCCATCGTCCGTTACGTCACGACGTGGCTGGGAAAGCAGGTGGAAAACCGTGACTAGGGTCGTTATTTCCGGCTATTACGGCTTTGCCAATGCCGGCGACGAGGCCATGTTGGCGGCTATCGTCGGCTCGTTAAAAGACATCATTCCCGACGTGGATATTACGGTCATTACCGGAAACTGCCGAATGACTCGGGAAAACCATAAGGTACAGGCTGTTCATCGCCTGAATTTCTTTGCTATCGCAGCGGCCATTCGCCGCTGTGATATTCTTATAAGCGGCGGCGGCAGCCTGCTCCAGGACGTGACCAGCGCCAGGAGCCTCTACTACTACCTGTGGATCATGAAAATCGCTTTGTTCTTCAAAAAGCCGGTCATGCTCTATGCCCAGGGCATCGGTCCCGTCCGCGGCATCAAGGCCCGGAAGGCCGTACAGAAGGTCCTGCAGCAAGTCGCCGTCATCGGCGTCCGCGACCGGGAATCGAAGGCGGAACTTTCTGACATGGGCGTAACCCGTCCGCCCATCCATGTGACGGCCGACGCCGTCTTGTCCATGCATCCCGTCGATAAGGCCATCGGCCGTCAGATTTTGGAACGGCATGGATTTACGGGAAGCCGACGGAAAGTCGGTATTGCCGTTCGCAACTGGCAGGGCCATCAGGCCTATAAGGACGCCATTGCCGAGGCAGCCGACCGACTGCAGCAGCAAGAAGACGTGGACATCATCTTCATTCCCATGCAGCATCCGGAAGACGTCGACGCCGGTCGTGATATTGCCGACCGCATGAAAAGGGCGGCCATCGTCCTCGACGACCGCTATTCGACGGTAGAATTCATGTCCCTCATGGGCTGCATGGATGCGGTCATCGCCAACCGGCTCCACGCCCTCATCTTTTCGGCTCTTATGGAAACGCCGGCGACGGCCATTTCCTATGATCCGAAAATCGACAGCTTCATCCATCTCATCGGCGATCGGGTCTGCGGGACGACGGAATCGGTGACGGCAGAAGCCTTAGCCTCCCGCGTCAGTCAGCAACTGGCCCAAGGGGGACTCGAGCCGGCCATCAAGGCCCGCCTCAACCATCTGCGCCGCCAGTCCCTGCGAAACGCCTACTTGGCCCTGCGCATTTTAGAAGGGCGGGACGGCGTCCGCAAACGACTCGAACAGCATCGGAGGTCTCTATGATTGAATTTAAAAATGTATCCAAGGTCTACGACAATGGTTCCGTTGCCCTCGACCAGGTATCCCTTCAGATCGGTAAGGGCGAATTCGTCTTCGTCGTCGGCGCCAGCGGTGCCGGCAAGTCGACGCTGATCCGCCTCTTGTCTCATGAAGAACTGCCGACGAAAGGGTCTGTCTTCGTGAACGATATCGAAGTCAACCGCCTGGCCAAGAAGAGCGTGCCCTACCTGCGCCGTAAAATGGGCATCGTCTTCCAGGACTTCCGCCTCCTGCCGAATAAGACGGCTCAGGAAAATGTGGCCTTTGCCATGGAAGTCATCGAAGCACCGCGCCGCGTCATTCGCCGCCGGGTCCGCGAAGTCCTCGATCTGGTCGGCCTCATCGGCAAAGCCGACGCCCTGCCGAAAAACCTCAGCGGCGGGGAACAGCAGCGCGTAGCCATTGCCAGAGCCATCGTCAATCGGCCGCTCTTGCTCATTGCCGACGAACCGACAGGGAACCTCGATCCCGATACGTCCGAGGATATTATGGAAGTCTTTAAGAAAATCAACCACATGGGAACGACGGTCCTCATGGTAACCCATGACAAGACCTTAGTCGACATGATGAATAAACGCGTCATCGAATTGGATGACGGCAAGGTCGTCCGTGACGAACAGCGAGGAGGATACGACGATGAAAATTAGAACCATGCACTACTACACCGTCGCTGCCTTCCAATCTTTTTGGCGCAACCGCTTCATGTCGGTGGCCTCTATTGCAACGGTCGCCATATCCCTGTTCATCTTGGGCATCTTCATGACCCTCGTGGCCAATCTCGACTATTTTGCTGAAAATCTCGAAAGCCAGGTTGAAATCACGGTCTACTTGAAAGACGGTGCCACCCAGGCTGACATCGACAGCGTCGCCCGCCGCCTTCAGGCCCTGCCCGACGTCAAGTCGGTCACCTTTACCGATAAGAATCAGGCCATGGATATCTTAAAGGAACGCATGAAGGACCAACCGGGTATCCTCGATGCCTTAGAAGGGAAGAATCCCCTTCCGAGTTCCTATGAAGTGACCTTTACCCAGCCGGAAGCCGTCCGGCGGACGGCGGACATCGTCGCCGATTACCCGGAAGTCGAAGGGACGCATTATGGTCAGGAAATCATTGAACAGCTCTTTAAGATCACGACCATCATCCGTTGGGGCGGCATTGCCCTCATCGTCTTCTTGACCCTGGCCATGTTGTTCATCATTTCCAATACGATCCGCCTGACCGTCTTTGCCCGTCGTAAAGAAATCGCCATCATGAAATACGTCGGGGCGACGAACTGGTTCATCCGCTGGCCCTTCCTCTTAGAAGGCCTGTTCCTGGGCTTTATCGGCGGCGTCATTGCCGACATCGCCCTTTATCAGTTCTACGACTTTGCCGTCGCGTCGATCCATGAGTCCCTGGCCTTCTTGCCGATGGTCAGCGTCTTTCCCTTTATGTACCGCACGGCAGGCGTCCTCTTGATCATCAGCATGGTCATCGGGGCCATTGGCAGTACCATTTCTCTGAAACGTTATATGAAGGTGTAATATGTTTAAAAAATACGTTATCCCGGTTGTCGTTGCCGCCTTATTGACGCCTAACTTCGCCGTCCTGGCCGAAGATGAAGACTTGCAGAATCAGCTGTCGGACGTCCAGAACCGGATGGCGCAGGAAAGCGAGAAGAAGGCCCAGGCCGAAGCCGTCATCGGCAGTGTCAATGACAAGCTTTACGCCATCCAGCAGCAGCTCGAAGCAGCTCAGCGCGACTACCAGGCCGTAGCCAATGAATTGAAGGCGACGGAAGAAAAAATTGCCGCCACCCAGGCTGAACTGGAAAAGACAAGGGCCCGGCTCAAGGTCCGGGAAGGCGTCTTTACCAAGCGCGTCCGCGACATCTATATGCACGGCCAATTGAGCTATCTCGACGTCGTCCTCGGAGCCAAGGATTTCAGCGATTTCTCGAACCGCCTGGAATTACTGCGCCGCATCATTGACGCCGATATCACCTTGATTTCGGATATTCGTAAAGAACGGGCGGCCATCGAAACGGCCAAACAGGAACTGGAAACCCAGCGTGCCCGCCAGGCCCAGCTCCGCGACCAGGCAGCGGCCAAACGCGATGAAATCGAAAGCCGCCGCAAGGAACAACAGGCCATTCTCTATCAGGCTCAGAACGATAAAGCCGTGGCCGAACAGGCTTATAACGAATACCAGCAGTCGTCTCAGGCCATTGCCGAAATGCTGCGCCAGCGAGCGGCCGACCGGGCCGCTCAGGCGGCGGCAGCGGCGGCACAGGCCTCGTCCGGCGGCGGTGGCGGCAGTGACTACTACCAGCCGGTCAGCGGCTCAGGCGCCATGATCTGGCCGGTCAACGGCGTCGTCACCTCGCCTTACGGCTATCGGACCCATCCGATCTTCGGGACGACGATCTATCACAGCGGCATCGATATCGGCGTCGACTACGGCACGCCGGTCCACGCAGCCGACGGCGGTGTCGTCGTCGAAGCCGGCTGGATCAGCGGCTACGGCTATGCCGTCATCATCGACCACGGCAACGGCTTGTCGACCCTTTACGGCCACAATCAGGAACTGGCTGTCTCCGAAGGTCAGTCCGTCTCTCAGGGCCAGGTCATTGCCTACGCCGGTTCGACGGGCAACTCGACGGGTCCTCACGTCCACTTTGAAGTCCGTGCCAACGGTGATCCCGTCGACCCGTCGGCTTATTTGTAAGTGTTTTCACGGCAGCTTTGCCCTTTTCTCGCGGCCTTGATTTCCATAGAAGGAGATACCCATGAATAAACAAACTATACGCCGGGCTTGGGAAACCATTCGCCGGCCCCTGGCCTTCTTTTGCAGCGGTATGATCGTCATGATCCTGGCCGTCTTCGGTATGTTTTGGTACTATACGGGCCGAGCGACTGCCATGTTTGAATTTTTCCGCACCTTGGAAATCATCGAAAGCCATTATGCAGAAAATGTCGACCGCAGCGCCCTCTTTGACGGGGCTTTGAACGGCATGGTCAGCACCTTGGGGGACAAGCATTCGGTCTACCTCGGCGGCGAGTTGTATAAGGACTTTTCGGCCCAGATGAGCGGTACCTATGCCGGCATCGGCGTCTACATCGGCTCCACCGATGACGGCGTCCTCATCGCCGGTGTCATGGATGACAGTCCGGCAGCCGAAGCGGGACTCCAGCGCGGCGATATCTTGGTATCCATCGACGGTACGCCCGTCGACGGCAATAAGCTCGAAGACGTCTCCAAGCGTATCCGCGGCGCTGCCAATACCAGCGTCAACTTGGTCGTCCGCCGCGACGGAGAAGATAAGACCTTTACCGTCGAACGCCGTCAGATCCACGTACCGACCGTAGCCGGCAAGATGATCGACGGTACCGACGTCGGCTATATCCGCATTGCCGTCTTCGGCGAAGGAACGGCCGATGACTTTACGAAAGAATATACGAAACTTCGCGAACAGGGGATGAAGAAGATGATCCTCGATCTGCGCGATAACCCCGGCGGCATCGTCGAACAGGCCGTAGGCGTGGCCAGCAACTTCGTCCCGCCAAACAGCACCATCGTCTCCTATACGGAACAAGACGGCAAAGTCGACCAGTATACGGCCCAGGGGACGGAAGACCTCATTCCCCTCGTCGTCTTGGTCAATGAAAATTCGGCCAGTGCGTCGGAAATCATTGCCGGTGCCGTCCAAGACATGCAGCTCGGCCCCATCGTCGGCGTCAAGACCTACGGCAAGGGCACGGTCCAAGGCGTCTTCCCCTTAAGCCAGCAGTCGGCCGTCAAGGTCACCGTGGCTAAGTATCGGACGACCAATGGCCGTGAAATCGACGGAGTCGGCATTGAACCGGACGTCGTCGTACCCCTTACGCCGTCGGATCCGACAGATACCCAATTTGAAAAGGCCTTGGAAATTATTAAAGAAAAATGACTTTACAGATTGGAAAATATGATTTAAAATTTTATGGTAAAGAGTCTCATGACTTTTTCGTACCCTTTTCCTTTTCTTAGAAGGAGTAGGGCGGTTAATTTTGATATTGATGGACAGATAGACAGGAGACATGGTATATGTATGCTGTGTCTCTTTCTATATCCCCATGTATTTTCATATGAGGTGACCTATGTTTATAGACAGAGCAAGAATTTTTGTACAGTCCGGTAAGGGCGGCGACGGCATGAGCAGTTTCCGCCATGAAAAGTTCGTCCCCAAGGGCGGACCGAACGGCGGTGACGGCGGCCAAGGCGGCAACGTCGTCCTCGTGGCGGACCGTAATGTCAACACCCTCGTCGACTTCCGTTTCCGCCGCCTGTTCAAGGCCAAGCCCGGCGGAAAGGGCGAAGGCAGCAATAAGTACGGCAGAAACGCCGAAGACTTATTGATTACCGTTCCCTTGGGAACGATTGTAAAAGATGAAGAATCGGGACAGATCATGGCCGACTTGTCGCGGGACGGCCAGCAGGCCATCGTCGCTAAAGGCGGCCGCGGCGGCCGGGGCAACTGGCATTTCAGAACGAGTGCCAACCGGACGCCGACCTTTGCCGAACGGGGCGAACCGGGGGAAGAACGGTGGCTGCGTTTGGAACTGAAGGTCTTGGCCGACGTCGGCCTTTTGGGCTATCCCAGCGTCGGCAAGTCGAGCATCCTGCGGAAAGTTTCGGCAGCTCAGCCGGAAGTTGCAGCATACCACTTTACGACCCTCAACCCGATCCTCGGCGTCGTCGACCTGCCCGATCACCGCAGCTTCGTCATGGCCGACATTCCCGGCCTCATTGACGGAGCCAGTGAAGGCGTCGGCCTCGGTCACGACTTCCTGCGCCACATCGAACGGACGAAGATCCTCATTCACGTCCTCGACGTATCGGGCATGGAAGGCCGCGACCCCATCGACGACTATGAAAAGATCAACGCCGAACTTGCCAAATACAGCGAAAAACTGTCGCGCAAGCTCCAAATCGTAGCGGCCAATAAGATCGACCTCTTAACGGATGATTCAGACAACCTCGAACGCCTCATGGATTACATGGCGGCGAAAGGTATCGAAGTCTATCCCATCTGCGCCGTAAGCGGCGACGGCATGGACAAACTCTTAGAACGGGTCTGGACCCTCCTTGAAGAATACGTCGAAGAAGCCGACGAAACGACGGAAGAAGTCGTCTACAAGGCAGAGAACAAGCCGGACTTTGAAGTGACCCGCGATACGGACGGGGCCTTCGTCATCACCGGCGCCCGCATCGAAAACCTGGTCGCCATGACAAACTTCGACGACGACCAGTCCCTGCGCCGTTTCCAGCGTATCTGGCGCTATATGGAACTCGACAAGCTCCTCCAGGAACACGGCATCCAGGACGGCAATACGGTCCGCATTTATGCCATGGAATTTGAATACCACAAATAAAGGGAGACGTTATGAATAATAAAGACAGACAGCAATTACGGGGGATGGCCAGCCTCATGCCGGCCGTCGTCCAAATCGGAAAAGACGGCTTAAGCGACGCCGTCATCGACAGTGCCAGAGCAGCCATTACGGCGCGGGAACTGATTAAGGCCCACGTCCTCAACAACGCCAACCTTCCGACGAAGGAAACGATGGAAGACTTGGCCGATATGCTCGGTGCCGAACTGATTCAGGTCATCGGCCACTACGGCATCTTATTTAAAAAGAAAGACAAGAAATCGAAATACGAATTTATTAAAGACTAGGACGTGAGGCATGGTGAACAGCAGACGCAGGGATTTTGACCACAAGAAGCGCATCGTCGTCAAGGTCGGATCCAGTACGATTTCCCATGGGACGGGCAAATTGAACTACCGCCGCATGGAGCATTTAGTACGAGAATTGGCAGATTTGCAGAATCAGGGAAAGGAAATGATCTTGGTCAGCTCCGGGGCGACCAATGCCGGTATGGCACCGCTCAACCTCGATCAAAGGCCGAAGTCGATTCGGGAAAAACAGGCCTTAGCCGCCGTCGGACAGGGCGTCCTCATGCATACGTATGAACGGCTGTTCCGCGAATACGGCCAAGTCGTCGGCCAGGTTCTCCTGACCCGCATGGACTCACAGGACCGCAGTAAATTCATGCACTCGCGAAATGCCCTCCTGACCATGATCGACATGGGCATCATTCCCATCATCAATGAAAACGACGTCGTCGCCGTCGATGAGTATAAAATCGGTGACAACGACACCCTGTCGGCCATGGTCAGCGGCCTCGTCGACGCCAATCTCTTGATCCTCTTATCGGACATCGACGGCCTCTATACGGACAATCCCCGAACCCATGCCGATGCTAAAATCATTTCCTACGTCGATAATATCGATAAACACATTTACGACATCGCCGGTGACGCCGGGTCCTCCATGGGGACGGGCGGCATGTATACCAAAATCCAGGCCGCTGCCATCGCCACCGCTGCCGACGTCGACATGGTCATCGCCTCCGGGAGCGAAGACGACATCGTCAGCCGCATCTGTGCCGGAGAAGACGTGGGGACTTTGTTTAAAGCGAAAGAAACGCCGCTCCACTCGAAGAAGCGCTGGCTCGTTTCGGGCAGCAAGGCGACGGGAAAACTCCTCGTTGACAAGGGCTGCCGCGACGCCATCCTCGACAAGGGGTCGAGCCTCCTTCCTGTTGGCATCATCGGGGTCGAAGGCTTCTTTGAAGAAGGGGACATCGTCAGCGTCGTCTACGACGGATTGACCATTGCCAAGGGCATTTCCAACTACGGCAGCGTCCACATCAACGCCATCAAAGGCCGACGGTCGGCGGATATCGCCGACATTCTCGGCCACAACGGCATCTTTGACGAAGTCATCCACCGCGATAACCTGGTCGTCATGTATTAGAAAGGGGTTTTTCCCATGATATCTGAAGTATACCGCAAGGGCCGCGATGCCAAAGACGCGTCGTACGTCCTGCAAACGGCCGGGACCGACGTCAAGAATAAGGCCCTGGCTTATATCGCTGAGGCCCTCTTGACCCATTGCGAGGACATCCTGTCGGCCAACGCCGAAGATGTGAAGCGGGCTGAGGAAAAGGGGATGGCGCCGGCCATGGTCGACCGCCTGACCTTGACCAAAGAACGGATTGCCGCCATGGCAGAAGGCGTTCGCCAGGTCATCGACCTTCCCGACCCGTCCGGCGTCGTCCTCGATGAATTCCGCCGTCCCAACGGTCTTTTCATCCAGAAGGTCAGCGTCCCCTTAGGGGTCATTGCGATCATCTTCGAATCGCGGCCCAACGTCACCGTCGACGCAGCGGCCCTTTGCATCAAATCGGGCAACGCCTGCGTCCTTCGCGGCGGCAGTGAAGCCATCGCTTCCAACACGGCCTTGACCGCCGTCATCCGGGAAGGACTGAAAGCAGCCGGCCTTCCGGAAAACAGCGTCAACATCCTTGAAAATACCGACCGGGCCCTGGTCAAAGAACTCCTTACCTTACGGGGCTTCATCGATTTGGCCATTCCCCGCGGCGGCGCCGGCCTCATCCGCATGGTCGTCGATACGGCGACCGTTCCCTGCATCGAAACGGGAAGCGGCGTCTGCCACGTCTACGTCGATAAGGATGCCGATCTTTCCATGGCCGTCAAGATCGTCGAAAACGCCAAGGTATCGCGGCCGTCGACGTGCAACGCCATGGAAACCCTTTTGGTCCACCGCGACGTAGCCAAGGAATTTTTAGAAATGTTAGCGCCGGTCATGGATTCCGATGCCGTCGAGCTCCGCGGCGACGATGAAGCCCGGGCCGTCCGTGCCATGAAGGCCGCCGATGACGACGACTGGGCGACGGAATACAACAGCCTCATCATGTCCGTTAAAGTCGTCGGCTCTCTCGACGAAGCCCTGGATCACATCCGCCGCTTCAGCACCCATCATTCGGAAGCCATCGTCACAGGAAATCCGGACACGGCGAAAGCCTTCCAGAAGGCCGTCGATTCGGCTGCCGTCTACGTCAACGCCTCGACGCGCTTTACGGACGGCTTTGAATTCGGCTTTGGCGCCGAAATCGGCATCAGCACGCAGAAACTGCACGTCCGCGGCCCCATGGGCCTTACCGCTTTGGTCTCGTATAAATACCTCATCGACGGCCAGGGCCAGATCCGCTGATGCTGCGCTTCCTTCGCGGTTACGGGCGTACCCTTCGCCAATATGCCGCCTCACCGAAGACCCGATTTGAATACCGACACTATGCCAAGTTTTTATTGCTTTATGCGTTAGCCGTAGCTATCGCCTGGGGAGGAATCTATTTGTACCATGGAAATCACTAGGCTCGGCGTCATGGGAGGGACCTTTAATCCCATCCACTTAGGACACCTCATGATCGCCGAAGAAGCGCGTCAGGCCTTTCACCTGAAGAAGGTCCTGTTCGTGCCGTCGTACATTACACCCAATAAGGATGTCTGCGGTGCGACAGCCGAGCAGCGATTGGCCATGACGCGACTGGCTACGGCCGATAACCCGTACTTTACCGTCAGCGATATGGAGATGCGCCGCCGGGGCAATTCCTATACGGTCGATACGCTGCGGCTTTTAAAAGAAATATACGGCCCGTCGCACAGCCTGTATTTCATCTCGGGGACCGATACGATCCACGACCTGCACAACTGGAACAATCCGGAAGAAATCCTCAGCCTGTGCCAGTTTATCGGTGCGACCCGGCCGGACGGCTCGGAACAGATCGATTCCATCATCTCGTCCTTTGGCGAGTTGGGAAAAAACATCCTCAAACTGCCCGTGCCGACCATGGAAATCTCTTCGACAGAACTCCGGCGCCGCATCCGCCTGGGCCTGTCCGTCCGCTATATGATGCCTTCGGCAGTCGTCGAATACATCAGAAAAAATGGAGTATATCAATGTACAACGAAGAATTCAAAGATGCCATTAAAGCAGATTTAAAAAAATCCCTGACGCCCGGTCGCTATACCCATGTCCTCGGCGTGGCCGCAGCGGCTCGGCACTTAGCCGGCCTCTACGGCAGTGATGCCGATGCGGCAGAAGTGGCTGCCCTCCTTCATGATGCGGCGAAACAAAAGCCCCTCGAAGAGATGCAGGCCTTAGCCGGCCGCTCCTTTACGGATCTTCCGGCGCCCGTCTTTAACATCGGCAGCCTCCTCCACGGCTATGCCGCCGTGACCCTGGCCCGGGAACAGTACGGCATTGACGATCCCGATATCCTCTCGGCCATTGCCCATCATACGACGGGGGCCGAAACCATGGGGAAGCTCGAAAAGATCATCTTCATGGCCGACTATATCGAAGTGAACCGCGACTTTGACGGCGTCGAAGCGCTGCGTCAGGCCGCCGAACGGGACCTCGACGAAGCCGTCCTCTTAGGCTACGATTCGACGATCCGCCACCTCCTCGATCAGAAGAAACCGATTTTCATCGGTACGGTCGTCAACCGCAACGCCCACATCAGCGCCATGATGAAAGCGGCAGCGAGGAAGGCCGGACGATGACACGAGAAAAGAGAAGAAGAATCTTAAACCGCATTTTAGCCGTCGTCGCCGCTGTGGCGATTTTCCTGGCCTGCCGCTCGGCCTACGTTCATTTCACCAGTCCCGAAACGCAGCCCGAAGGGCCCGATACGACGCCGGCCGGCAGCAACGACTTCGTCCAGACCAGTCCCGATAAGCCGCTCTACGTCCTGCTCATCGGTACGGACGGAGAAAATCCCCAGCAGGCCAACTTCGTCGGCGTCGCCGCCATCAACAAGGACAAGAAGCACATCGACCTCATCATGCTGCCCGACGATACGAAGATCGAAGGGCGCAAGGAAAAGGGGATACAAGAACTGCAGGACGTCTACACCGAAGGCGGCATCAGCCTGGTGCGGGCCGTCGTGGAAGACATTTTCCACATTCCCATTCCCTACTACGCAGCCTTTACGCCGGAATCCTTCGCCAAGATGATCGACATGAACGGCGGCGTGCCCCTGTACGTCGAAAAGAACATGTACCACGGCGATGCAGCCGGCGAAACGGACATCAACATCTTCCAGGGCTACCAGACCCTCGACGGCAAGGACGCCACGGGGTATATGCGCTACCTCGACAGCAACGGCTACGTGTCGCGGACCCAGCGCCAGGAACGGTTCATCAAGAACTTCTACGCAGACCGGCAAAAGGACTTCGGCCTGAGCAACGCCTTCTTCATGTACCGCCTGTGGCACAACGTCGATTCCAACATCCCGGCCAAGGACATGGCCGAACTGGCCTTTGACTTCCGCAACGTCACGGCCGACAACATCAACTTCTATATCCTGCCCGGCGAAATGGCTCCGGGCGGTAAGAACGGCGACAATAAATATTACTGGACCTACGACCCGGTCGAAGTCCAAAAAGTCATCGGTCGGACGAACAACGCCATCTCGGCAGCGCCCAAGCCCGATGATACCTAACCTTACATTCGTATAAAAAAGGAGACTTTTCATATATGCCAATTACCATGAAACCCGCCAACGCGGAACCGATGAAAGAATTATCCCCTTATGAAATCGTCTGCGCCGCAGCCGACGACAAGAAAGCCTGGGACATCACCGTCCTCGATATCAAGGAGTCGTCCCTCATGGCCGACTACTTCGTCATCTGCAGTGCCCGCAACAACCGGCAGACCCAGAGTATTGCCGACAACATTGAAGAACAGATGGAACAGAAGGGCTATCCCATCCTCCATGTCGAAGGCTACCGTGAAGGCAAGTGGATCCTCATCGACGCCGGTGAAGTCATTGCCCACGTCTTCGTCGAACAGGAACGCCAGTACTACGATCTGGAAAACTTGTGGGCCGACGCACCGCGAATCGACTATGAAGGTGAATAATATGACGACACTTCAAGAAAACAGTATTGCTACCCTCGAAGTCCTGCGCCAAAGCGAAATGGGTGCCTTTTTGGACGGCGGCACGGGCAATACCAACGACGACATCCTCCTCCATATCAATCAGCAGACGGAAGAGGTCCATATCGGCGATGCCGTGACGGTATTCCTGTACCACGACCCGTCGGGACGCCTGACGGCCTCCATGCGCCTGCCCAAGATTAAAATCGGTCAGATCGGCTATGCACCGGTCATCAATACGACCCGCTTCGGAGCCTTCGTCGACGTCGGTACCGAACGCGGCATCTTCATGCCCTTTGCTGAAATGAAAGGCCGCCCCAAAGAAGGGGAATACGTCTGGGTCAAGCTCTATGAAGACAAGTCCCACCGCCTGGCCGTGTCGATGGAAGTCGAAGATGAAATGCGCCGGGCGTCGAGAGCGGCGACGGACGCCAAGGTCGGCGACTGGGTCGAAGGGGCCATTTACAACATGACCGACCAAGGGGCCTACCTCATGACCCGCGAACGGTGGATCGCCTTTTTGCACCGCAGCGAATTCAACGGACCCATCCTCATCGGACAGATGATAAAGGGCCGCATCACCTTCCTGCGCGAAGACGGGCGCATCAATATTTCCCTGCGCCAGACGAAAGAAAATGCCATCAACCCCGATGCCGAGAAGATCTTGCAGTTCCTCGAACAGCGCAAGGGCAAGATGCCCTATGGCGATAAGACGGCACCGGCCGTCATCAAGGCCAAATTCGGCCTCAGCAAGGCTGCTTTTAAACGGGCCTTGGGCCATCTCATGAAAGAACAGAAAGTCCGCCAGGAAGAAGGCTGGACCTATTTAGAAACGGAAAGTGAAACGAAATAGATGAGAAGCTCCCCATTGCGCGGGAGCTTTTCTGTCGTTCCGGGCCCTTTTGACGGAGTTGGGAAGAAGGTGTACAGAAAAAAACAAATCTGTCCTATTTACAGAAGAAGTAATATACTTTAAAATAGAGTACAGATTAATCATAACCATACATTGGCCAATGTGTGAATTCTGTACCCGTGAGGAGGATTTCACATGCATTCATCATCTATGGAACAAAAGGCACCGGTCTTTTCGGCTGCCAATCTCTGTTATGCTGCCGTTTTAACGGCCCTGGTCTTTATCCTGACTTTCGTACCGCGCATCCCCATTCCCCTGGGCTATGCCCATCTCGGTGATGCCGTCATCTTTGCGTCTGTCCTGTTCAGTTCGCGCCGTCAGGCGGCGGCTGCAGCTTCCATCGGTTCGGCCTTGTCGGACCTTATCGGCGGGTTTCCTATCTGGATCGTGCCGACCCTGATCATTAAATTTGTCATGGTCGAAGCCGTCTTTTGGGTCGTCCGCCCCGATAAGGAACCGTGGAAGCTGACGTCCCTCAAGGTCTTTTTGGGCTTCCTCTTATCGGCCGTCTGGATGGTCGTTTCCTATACGGCAGCGGGCGGTCTCCTCTACGGCAGCTTAGAAGCCGGCCTTACCATGGTGCCCGGCCTCATCGGGGAAGGGGTCGTCAACATGGCTGCGGCCTACGCCATCGCTGCTTGTTTCATGAGAGTCCCGTTCCGTGGTTATGGTTACAACCTGAAAAGATAAGGAATGATTCTCTATGCATCAAAAAAAGTTGGCCCTGGTCAATGACGTCACCGGCTACGGCCGCTGCAGCATCGCCGTGGCCCTGCCCATCGTGTCGGCCTTAAAGGTACAAGGCTGTATCCTGCCGACGGCGATCCTTTCCGTTCACACCGGCTTTCACGATTACTACCTCGACGACTATACGGACCATATGACGCCCTACATCGACAGTTGGAAGAAAAATAAGCTGACCTTCGACGGCATCAGCACGGGCTTTCTCGGCTCGGTCCGCCAAATCGACATGGTCCTCGACTTCCTGCACGACTTCAAAGGACCGGATACGAAGGTCATCGTCGACCCCGTCATGGGAGACAATGGCCGCATCTATTCGTCTTATACCCAGGAAATGTGCGACGACATGCGGCGTCTTTTGGCCGATGCCGACGTCTTGACGCCGAACCTGACCGAAGCCTGTGAACTCTTGGGGCGGCCTTACCGGCCCTCGAGCGACCTGTCTGACGAGGACTTTTCCGATATGGCCAAGGCCTTGGCGGATAAGGGACCGCAGGGCGTCGTCCTGACCGGTATCCACCGCGGTTCGTACATTGGAAACTTCATTTACGATCACGGCCAAACGTCGTGGGTCAAGACGAAAAAAATCGGCAGCGACCGCAGCGGCACGGGCGACGTCTTTACGGCCATCGTCTCGGCCTCCGTCGTTCGCGGAGAAGGCCTTGAAGAAGCCGTACAGAAGGCGGCCGACTTCATCTGCAAGGTCATGGAATACACAGAGACCTTAGACCTTCCGCACAACGCCGGCCTTGCGTTTGAAGAATATTTGACGACATTACAATAAAAGGGGATAGCATCATGATCGTTTATACCGTAGTAGGACAAGGACAATACGTCGATTTAAAAGACGACCGGGCATTACAGAAAGAAAGCCCGTGGAGCATGTACGTCAATCTGACCAATCGCTGCACCTGTTCGTGCACCTTCTGCCTGCGCTCGATGAAGAAGATGGCTGAAGACGAAACACTGTGGCTGAAACAAGAACCGACCGTCGACGAAGTCAAAAAAGAACTCGACGGGGCCCCTTGGGACCGTATCAACGAAGTCGTCTTCTGTGGGTTCGGCGAACCGACGGAACGGCTGGAAGACTTAAAAACCCTTCTGGCGTATGTCAAAGAAAAGCACCCGACGGTCAAGACGCGGCTCAACACCAACGGCCTGTCCGATTTGGACTACGGCCGGCCGACGGCACCGGACTTTGGCGGCGGTATCCTCGATACCATTTCCATCAGCATGAACGCGTCCAACAAAGAACGGTATCTCGAACTGACGCGGAGCAAATTCGGCCTGCCGTCCTTCGATGCCATGCTGAACTTTGCCGTCAGCTGCAAACAATATGTGAAAAACGTCGTCCTCACCGTCGTCGATAAAGTCGAAGACAGTGAAGAAATCAAAAAATGCCGGGCCATCTGTGACGACCTGGGGCTGACCTTACGCGTCCGGGTCTACGAAGATAAATAGAGAATGCGACCATCATACAAAAAGCTGTCTCATCAGAGGCGGCTTTTTGGCGTATAGAAGCTATCCGATGGGCTCTATCGCGGAGTCCGGACGGAATGTTCACCCCATTTCGAGGACGGTTCGCGGCACGGTACCGAAAAACGACGAAGACGCAAAAAGAGCTCTCACAATCGATCATAAGTCCATGCAGGGAAGCTTCGACCTCATGTTAGTTAGTGTAAAATAGTTGTGGGGAAATTTTAATACAGTAAAGTGGAAACTAAAAA
>OLFY01000526.1_pt1 | contig 58481 bp, 55 predicted proteins | sample 1605611 | NCBI WGS metagenome assembly OLFY01 (sample SAMEA3888923, study PRJEB22519) | human gut metagenome | biome: human gut; feature: human-associated habitat; material: faeces | place: Denmark | collected 2011 | reverse complement strand
TGAAAACTTAGGATTTTAATGGCGCGGGACACCCTTCTTGGGTTTCCCGCGCACATCCTTCCTTACCGTCGCGGAAAATTTATCACTTTATCGACAGCCTCAGGTCCCCGGAGCAGCGCTCCGGGGACCTTTTATACGGTTCTTGTCTGTTTAGGCTGCGGAGTCAAAGACTTCTTCCATCAGGAAGATGGTGCCGTCCTTTCCACTTTCCACAATGGCGTACTGGCGGAGGGCGCCGTCCGCGTCCACATAGGAGATGCCCCGGATGGGGATCGTTTCCACAAAGGGAATGGCCAGCAGGAGGGGACGGTCCGGGGAAAGGGCATCCGCCGTGTAGAGGTCATCCTCGCGGGTGAGCGTGAGCTGTTTGCCGTCCTCCCGGAAACCCACGATGAAATAGTGGAAGTCCGTGACGGAACGGGTGGGCAGGAGTACGATCTCCGCCATGGGGTCCGCCTCCCGGTAAGCGTCATAGCCGCCCTCCGTCAGACCGGCATCCTCTGCGGGAAGGACGGAGAGGGCCTCGCCTTCCAAGGCGGGGGGGTCGGTCTGGGCGGGAGGATCGGAGGACTCCGTCTGCTGGGGCGTCTGCTCCGGGGCGTGATCTGCTGGTTGGCCGCAGGCTGCCAGACACAGCAGCAGGGAAACGGCCATCAACAGGGTCAGGATGCGTTTCATGGGATCACTCCTTTACAAGCGGGAAAGCTCAGTCCTTGTCCTTGGCGGCTTCGATGGCCTTGACCTCCTTCAAGGTCCAGCCGGAAACCGTCAGGTCGGCGGCCATCACCGGGTCCACAGGGACAGCCAGATACATATTGTTGCCATAGGTATAAGCACCGGAGGTGACGCCGATGACCTGACCGTGGGCGTTCATCAGCGCGCCGCCGCTGCTGCCCCGGGAAATGTCGGCGGAGTTGACAATGCAGGGCAGGGCATAACGGTCCAGCTCATGGGCGGTGGAGCCAATGATGCCGGAGCTGATGGCCAGCCCCAGACCCAGAGGGTTGCCGATGGCGTACACCGGATCGCCGGGGCGGATGTCCGCCGTGCCCACCAGATCCAGATGGTTGAAGGCGGAGGTGGTGCGGCGGGACTGATTGGTCCGGGAGACCTTGATCACGGCGATGTCGATACCGGTATCGTAGTAGAGGACCCGCTCCACCTCATAGGTTTCCCCGTTGAGCAGGGTGGCGGTGGCCTTGATGGAATCCTCGATGGAGTGATAGTTGGTGACGGCCAGACCGTCGGCGCTGATGAAGAAGCCGCTGGCGTCGGCGGAGGAGACCTCATCGTGGACCTGTTCCTCCGTCTCATACAGGCTGAGCTGGAAGGCGGCGGAGAGGTAGCGGTCCGCCAGCTGGCGGGCGGTATAGTCCTTGTTCAGCAGCCCCAGAGCGTTGGCGGCAGAGGCGGTGCAGACGCTGAGGTCCATCAGGCGGGAGAGCACCGTGGCCTCCGTTCCCTTATAACAGAAATCCAGAGCGTCATAAATGGATTCCGCCAGATCGCCCATGGAGAGGATGCCAATTAGCTGGCGGCCGGTGAGTCCGATCCGCCAGGCGAAGGCTGCGGCGTCGGAGATATCAAAGTCCCCGGTCTTGTCGCTGTAGCCCAGCATCCGCAGCAGCATAGCACACCAGGCGTCGGCGTTCAGGTGACCGTTGGGATCAAACTGTACGTTGCTGACGCCGGAGATCCAGCCCCGGCGGTTGGCGTAGTTCACAGCGGTGCGGGCCCAGTCCGGCACATCCCGGAAACCGGCAAACCAGCCGTCAGTGTCCGGTTTTTTCTCGCCGCCGGCCAGACGGACCAGCAGCACGGCGGCCTGAGCCCGGGTGGCGGGCTTCGTCAGATCCCGACTGGGATCTTCGGAGAGCAGATGCAGCACCGTCAGGGCATCGGCCCGGCGGGCAGCATCCCCGGTCTGGGCGCTGGCCATGGGGACGGCGCAGATGAGAAGCATCACCGCGCACAGCGCGGATAACAGTCGTTTTTTCATGAAAAAGGCTCCTTTTGGATTTGGTGGCCTACATTGTAGCACCGAATGGACCGGATTGCAAGACGCCGGAGCGTTAGGCAAAAGAGGTGGAGATGGACAGTAGACAGCGATCAAAAAAACTGGTATGATAAACATATCGAGGAAATAAGCTTAACTTTTATGATAAAGGAGTGACTTGAAATGGAACTGAAAGACATTTTGAGCAAGTGCGATCACACGCTTCTGGCCCAGACGGCCACCTGGGACGAGATCAAGGCCATCTGCGACGACGGCATGAAATACGGCTGCGCCAGTGTGTGCATCCCCGCCAGCTATGTGAAGCAGGCGGCGGAGTATGTGGCGGGCAAGCTGCCTATCTGCACCGTCATCGGCTTCCCCAACGGCTATGACACCACCGCAGCCAAGTGCTTCATGGCCACCGACGCCGTGAATAACGGCGCGGAGGAGGTGGATATGGTCATCAACCTCGGCTGGGTGAAGGACCGGAAGTGGGAGGACTTGCTCTCGGAAATCAAGGCCATAAAGGAGGCCTGCCACGGCAAGCTGCTGAAGGTCATCATCGAGTGCTGCTTCCTCACCGACGAGGAGAAGATCAAGCTGTGCGAGATCGTTACTGCCTCCGGCGCGGACTACATCAAGACCTCCACCGGCTTCGGCGGGGGCGGCGCCACCCGTGAGGACGTGGCCCTGTTCGCCAAGCACGTGGGCCCCAATGTGAAGATCAAGGCTGCCGGCGGCATTGCCAATTTGCAGGACGCGGAGGACTTCATCAACCTGGGCGCTTCCCGCCTGGGCACCAGCCGCATCGTCAAGGCCGTAAAGGCCATGGAAAAATAAGGAGGTCATCATGGGAACGCCGCATAATGAAGCCAAGAAGGGCGATTTCGCCAAAACCGTACTGATGCCCGGAGACCCCCTGCGCTCCAAGTTCATCGCGGAGACCTTCCTGACGGATTTGAAGCTGGTAAACAACGTCCGGGGCGTTCAGGGCTATACCGGCCTGTATAAGGGCGTGCCGGTGAGCGTGATGGCCTCCGGTATGGGTATGCCCTCCATCGGTATTTATTCTTACGAGCTGTATACCCAGTATGATGTGGAGAATATCATCCGGGTGGGCAGCGCCGGAGCCCTGCGGGCAGATCTGGAGCTGGGCAGCGTGGTGGCCGGTCAGGGCGCCTGCGCCAACTCCGCTTATCTGGAGCAGTATGAGCTGGGCGGCACCTTTGCCCCCATTGCGGACTTTGACTTGCTGATGGCGGCAGTGGAAAGCGCCAAGGAGCTGGGGGTGAAGATGCCTGTGGGCAACCTCTATTCCTCCGACACCTTCTACGATGCCGCCGGACGGAACATGCGCTTCCAGAAGATGGGCGTCATGGCGGTGGAGATGGAGGCTGCGGCCCTGTACTGCAACGCTGCCTACACCGGCAAGCGGGCGCTGGCCATCTGCTCCATCTCCGACAATCTGGTGACGGGGGAGGAGCTGTCCCCGGCGGACCGGCAGAACACGTTCACCAACATGATGAAGATTGCGCTGGAAGTCGCCGTGAAGATGGCGGACTGAGACCGATAGACTGTTAACGCTTCCTGAAGGGAACACCCCGCCCGATCCCGGGCGGGGTGTTCTTTTATGCGTGAAAGATATGGCAAAATTGAAAACAATTCGGGTTTCTTATTGCATTGCCCGGGTGAAATTGTTATAATAACATAGACCCTTGAGGTCGACCCTTTTAAAGAGCTTGCACCCGGCTTCCGAAGCCATACATAGGCTGTGATCCCTCCGGGGAACACGGCACGGTGCGTTTCAGAGCGGGAGCGGACGTTAAAAGGAGAAAACATGAAAGAGGTAGATTCCAATGAAGAAGTTTCTTGCTTTGACTCTGGCATTGGTCATGTCTCTGTCCCTGGTAGCCTGCGGCGATAAGAAGACCGACGATACCAAGACCGATGCACCTGACCAGACCGAGCAGCCTGCTGAGAACGAGGGCGCCTATAAGGTCGCCATGATCACCGACTACGGTGACATCACCGACCAGTCCTTCAACCAGACCACCTATGAGGCCTGCAAGGCATTCGCTGAGGACAACGGCGTGGAGTTCAGCTACTTCAAGCCCGCCGGCGACAACACCGCTGACCGTGTGGCTATGATCGAGAAGGCCGCTGACGAGGGCTACAATGTCATCGTGATGCCCGGCTATGCTTTCGGCGGCGCCATCGTTGAGGCTGCCCCCGAGTTCCCTGATGTGAAGTTCATCGCTCTGGACGTGGCTGCCGGCGATCTGCTGGAGACCGCTGTTGCCAATGCTGGTGAGTCCTATGACTTCAACCCCAGCAACTGGGATCTGAACAAGTACGTTGATATGAGCAACGTGTACTGCGCTGTGTACCAGGAAGAGCTGTGCGGCTACATGGCCGGTTACGCTGCTGTGAAGCTGGGCTACAAGAACCTGGGCTTCCTGGGCGGCATGGCTGTTCCCGCTGTTGTCCGTTATGGCTACGGCTTCGTGCAGGGCGTTGACGCCGCTGCCGCCGATCTGGGCCTGACCGATGTGACCGTAAACTATGTCTATGGCGGCCAGTTCTTCGGCGACGCTGACATCACCGCTGTGATGGATACCTGGTATGCCGGCGGCACTGAGGTCGTCTTCGCCTGCGGCGGCGGTATCTACACCTCCGCTGTGGACGCTGCCAAGAAGGCTAACGCCAAGGTCATCGGCGTGGACGTTGACCAGGCTGGCGTCATCGCTGGCTACGCCGGCGTGGAAGGCATGACCGTCACCTCCGCTATGAAGGGTCTGTATCCCACCACCTATGACACCCTGACTGACGTTATCGTCAACGGCAACTGGGATGCTTACAAGGGCAAGATCGCTACTCTGGGTCTGGTGTCCGGCGATGATCCCGAGCTGAACTATGTCCAGATCCCCATGGGTGAGGGTACTCAGTGGTCTGACAGCTTTACCCAGGATGACTACAAGGCCATGGTGAAGGATATGTTCGACGGCAAGATCACCGTTTCCAACGATGTGAGCAAGGCCCCCTCTGACTTCGCCACCGTGATCGCTGTGGAGGACCAGGGCGCTATCAAGGGCTAAGCGCAGAACGCAAATCCATACGCGAAAAGGAACGTCCGAAAGGACGTTCCTTTTTTATCCGCCAAAAGAAGGAGGTACGGAAAACCATTGGCACCCTGGTGGAATGGGGCATTTCGGATGTTGAAGCGGCTGGCAGTCTTTTCGGGAACAGTTTGCGGAAAGCGGACGAGTCTCCCGATGGAAGCGCCCTGAGGAGACCACTCTTCAAAAAAATGATTCCGGCCGTCGATTTGCCTTTCTTTTTGAGCGGAGTTATAGTATACTGAATATAATACTGGATGTGAGGGCAATATGCCGCTGCCGGTAAATGAACATGGTTTCCGTCCCCGCGAGATCCACACGGCGGGCCATTAAAACGGAAGGAGGGCGGTTTGACTTGGAAACGAATTACGCCATCGAAATGCTCCACATTACGAAGCGGTTCCCAGGCATCATCGCCAATGATGACATTACCCTTCAATTGAAAAAGGGTGAGATCCATGCCCTGCTGGGCGAAAACGGCGCGGGCAAGTCCACGCTGATGAGCGTGCTGTTCGGCCTGTATCAGCCGGAGGAGGGAACGATCAAGAAGGACGGCAAGGAGGTCTCTATCAAGGACCCCAATGACGCTAATGACTTGGGGATCGGCATGGTGCACCAGCACTTCAAGCTGGTGGACTGCTTTACGGTGCTGGACAACATCATCATGGGCGTGGAGCCTACGAAGCATGGCTTTCTCCAGAAAAAGGAGGCCCGGGAAAAGGTGCTGGCCCTCAGCGAGAAGTACGGTCTCCATGTGGACCCGGACGCTTTGATCGAGGACATCACCGTGGGTATGCAGCAGCGCACCGAGATCCTGAAAATGCTGTACCGGGACAATGAGATCCTGATCTTCGACGAGCCCACCGCCGTGCTGACGCCCCAGGAGATCGACGAGCTGATGCAGATCATGAAGAATCTGGCGGCGGAGGGGAAGTCCATCCTCTTTATCTCTCACAAGCTGGCGGAGATCATGGCGGTGGCGGACCGCTGCACCGTGCTCCGCAAGGGCAAGTACATCGGCACCGTCAATACGAAAGACACCACCCCGGCGGAGCTGTCCGCCATGATGGTGGGCCGCAACGTCAATTTCCATGTGGAAAAGAAGCCTGCGGAGCCGGGAGACGTGGTGCTGGAGGTCAGGAATATGACCATGGCCTCCAAGGTCCACAAGAACAACGCCGTGAAGAATGTGTCCTTCCAGGTACGGCGGGGCGAGATCGTCTGCATTGCGGGTATCGACGGCAACGGCCAGACGGAATTGGTCTATGGCCTGACCGGTCTGGAACCGCTGGTGTCCGGCGAGCTTTTCCTCTGCGGGCAGGATATCACCCACACCTCCATCCGCAAGCGGAGCACCATGGGCATGAGCCACATCCCTGAGGACCGGCATAAGCACGGTCTGGTGCTGGACTATTCTCTGGAGGACAACATGGTACTCCAGCGGTACTTTGAGCCGGAATTCACCGACAAGGCGGGTTTCCTGCGGCGGAAGAACATCCGCGGCTACGCGGAGCGGCTGATCGAGCAGTATGACGTGCGCTCCGGTCAGGGCCCTGTTACCATTGCCCGCTCCATGTCTGGCGGCAACCAGCAGAAGGCCATCGTGGCCCGGGAGATCGACAAGGATCCGGAGCTGCTGGTGGCAGTCCAGCCCACCCGCGGTCTGGACGTTGGCGCCATTGAGTACATCCACCGTCAGTTGGTCGCCCAGCGGGACGAGGGCAAGGCGGTGCTGCTGGTGAGTCTGGAACTGGACGAGGTCATGGACGTACCCGACCGCATCCTTGTGATGTACGAGGGTGAGATCGTGGGCGAGCTGGACCCGAAAACCACCACCCAGGAGGAGCTGGGCCTCTACATGGCCGGCGCCAAGAGAGACGAGGTGAAGGCATGAAAAAGAATATTTTCAAGAGCAACGGCTTCCAATCGCTGCTGGCCTCTCTTTTGTGCATTGTGCTGGGTCTGTTCCTCGGCTATCTCGTGCTGCTGGTCATCAATCCCGCTGGCGCCAGCGAGGCGATCCTTACTGTGGTCAAAAACTTCCTGACCTATAAAAAGACATCCTCCCAGTTGAAATATCTGGGCAACACGCTGGTCAAGACCGCACCGCTGCTGATGTGTTCGCTGTCCATCCTGTTTGCCTATAAGGTGGGCCTGTTCAACATCGGCGCTGCGGGCCAGTACTGCTTCGGCGTGGCACTGAGCCTGTACGCGGCGCTGGGTTTGGGCTGGAGCTGGCTGCCCTGCCTGCTGGTGGCTATGGCCGGCGGCGCGGTGCTGGGGGCCATCTCCGGTGTGCTGAAGTCCTATTGCAACGTCAACGAGGTCATCTCCGGCATCATGCTGAACTGGATCGTCCTCTACCTGACCAATATGCTGCTGACCACGGTGAAAGAGGCCGCCAGCCCCTACACCATCGTGCTGGCCAACAACAACCCCTCTGCTGTGCTGCCCTCTCTGGGTTTGGGGGCGCTGTTCAACAAGAATCAGTATGTGGGTCTGGCCATCCCCCTGTCCATTGTGATGGCGATTCTGATCTGGATCGTACTGGATAAGACCAGATTCGGCTATGAGCTGAAGGCTACCGGCTTCAACCGCAACGCCGCCAAATACTGCGGCATGGCGGAAAAGCGGAACGTGATCCTGAGCCTGGTGATCTCTGGTGCGCTGGCCGGCATGGGTGCGGCGCTGCTGTACCTCACCGGCTACGAGCAGTGGCAGTGCTCTACCTCCTCCGTTCCCGCCATGGGCTTCAACGGCATTGCCGCCGCCTTCTTAGGGGGACTGAATCCTCTGGGGACGGTGCTGGCGTCCTTCTTCATCCAGCACATCACCGCTGGCGGCGCGTATGTGGATAAGTCCCTGTACTGCGCGCAGATCTCCGATCTGATCTCTTCCATCATCATTTATCTCTGCGGCTTTGTGCTGTTCATGAAGCATGTGATGAACAGCTCCATTGCCAAACGGGAGGAAAAGGCGGCTCTGAAGGCCAAGGCTGCCGCGGAACAAGATGCGGCCAACGGGAAAGGAGGCGATCAGGCATGAGTTTGCTACTGCAATATACCCTGATCTTTGCCTCCGTGCTGATCTTGGTGGCTCTGGGCGGCTGCTTCTCCGAGCACTCCGGCGTGATCAATCTGGGTCTGGAGGGCATCATGATCATGGGCGCTCTGGGCGGTGCCCTGACGATGCGCTATCTGGGAGAGAACAGCTCTCATTTTGCGACGATCCTGGCAGTGGTGCTGGTTTCCGCCGCGGTGGGCATGGTGTATTCCTGCCTGCTGGCTGTGGCCTGTATCAACTTCAAGGCAGATCAGACGTTGGTAGGCACAGCTTTGAACCTGCTGGGCACCGCTGGGGCCACCGTCATTGTCAAGGCCATCAACACTGCGGCCAATCCCGATGACGTGTCCTCCATCATTCAGTACGCCGGTGCCAAAAAGGCATTTACCGTGAGCATCGGCTCCTTTGAGTTCAGCTGGTTCATGCTCATTACGGCGCTTTTGCTGGTAGCCTCCTATGTGCTGCTGTACAAGACACGGTTCGGTCTGCGGCTCATGGCCTGCGGCGAGCATCCTCAGGCGGCGGACAGCGTGGGTATCAACGTCTATAAAATGCGCTGGGCCGGTGTGCTGATCTCCGGTTTCTTGGGCGGCTTGGGCGGCATCGTGTTCATCACCGCCGGTGTGTCCGAGTGGCGGTTTGAGTACGGCGTGGCTGGCTTCGGCTTCCTGTCTCTGGCGGTGATGATCTTCGGCCAGTGGAAGCCCCAGCGCATCGCGCTGGCAGCGCTGCTGTTCGGCTTCTTCCGGGCCTTGGGCAACGTCTACACCGGCTTTGCCTTCCTGAAGGTCATGAACCTTCCCAGTTCCGTTTACAATATGCTGCCCTACATCATCTCCCTGATCGTGCTGGCCTTTACCTCCAAGAATTCCCGCGCGCCCAAGGCGGAGGGTATTCCCTACGACAAGGGTCAGCGATAACCGAATCGACTGTTTGTGCTTCAAAAAGCGTCTTTCCGCACTGCGGAAAGACGCTTTTTCTCTGCTTTTTTTCGGCAGAGAAGTGATTTGCGGAATGATTTGACATGGATTTTACATGGTTTGTCTTTTGTCCTTTACATACAGCCGGTACACTGACAATGTGAAAAGGGGAAAACCCAAATATCAAATACAAATAAAAGAGGAAGACAAACATGAAAAAGACACTTGCATTGATTTTGACCCTGGCCTTGAGCCTGGCGGCCCTCACCGGCTGCGGCTCCAAGACGGAAACGCCCGCCGATACCAACACGGACAGCAGCGCGCAGACGGAGGCTCCCGCCGCCCTCTCCGGCAGCGTGTCCACCAACGGCTCTACCTCTATGGAAAAGGTCATCGGCGCTCTGAGTGAGCAGTTCATGGCCGACAACAGCGGCGTCACCGTCACCTATGATCCCACCGGCTCCGGCGCAGGCATTGAGGCTGCCAGTAACGGCAGCGCCGACATCGGCCTTGCCTCCCGCGCCCTGAAGGACGAGGAGAAGGCCGGCGGTCTGACCGAGACCATCGTGGCGCTGGACGGCATCGCCGTCATCGTCAATGCTGACAGCAAGGTGGAGGACCTGACCGTGGAGCAGATCGCCAAGATCTTCACCGGTGAGATCACCGACTGGAGCGAGGTGGGCGGCGATGCCGGTACCATCTCCTGCATCGGCCGTGAGGCGGGCAGCGGCACCAGGGACGGCTTCGAGTCCATCACCGGCACCAAGGACACCTGCAAGCTGGATCAGGAGCTGACCTCCACCGGCGGCGTCATCGAGGCGGTTGCCGGCAACCCCAACGCCATCGGTTACGCATCCCTCTCCGCTGTGGAGGGTAAGAACACCGTCAAGGCCGTCACCGTAGGCGGCGTGGCCTGCACGGAGGAAACTGTTCTGAACGGCAGCTACGCCATTCAGCGGCCCTTCGTGCTGGTGACCAAGACCGGCGAGACCCTGTCTCCCGCAGCCCAGGCATTCTTCGACTACGCTACCTCTTCCACTGCCAGCCAGCTGATCAAGGCTGCCGGTGCGGTGCCTGTCGCGAAATAAATTCAGCGACAGGCATGGATTTCAGCAAAGGCTGAAATCCGAGCGATTAAAAAAGTGCAGGGAACCCTTCCTGGGTTCCCCGCACACACCCCTTCTTCCCACAGCATGACAAGCCCGCCTCCATCTATCACCGTAGGTGGAGGCGCTTCCTGTAAAACCGAGAAAGGAGCCAGACATGGACTCTGACGCAATTCTGACCGCCGTCAACGCGGTGGAAAGCATTACAAATCCCCCGCATACACCGGAGCGGAGCAGCTACCGCGCCCGCAAAACCGTGGAACAGATCATCCATTTGATTTTTTTGCTGTGCGGCATCGTGGCGGTGGCCTTTGTGTTGCTCATCAGCATCTATCTCATTCTCTCCGGCCTGCCCGCCATTCGGCAGATCGGCCTGTTTCAATTCCTGTTGGGCAAGGTCTGGGACCCCACCAACACCACCACCGGCGCACAGTACGGAATTCTGCCCTTTATCCTGACCTCTGTTTACGGCACTGCCGGGGCCATCGTCATCGGCGTTCCCGTAGGGCTGCTGACCGCCGTATTTCTGGCGAAGGTGGCCCCGCCGAAGCTGGCGGCGGTGATCCGCACGGCGGTACAGCTGTTAGCGGGCATCCCGTCGGTGGTGTACGGTCTGGTGGGCATGATCGTGCTGGTGCCGGCCATCCGGAACCTGTTCCACCTCAGCTCCGGCGCCTGCCTGCTGGCCGCTATGATCGTGCTGGCCATTATGATCCTGCCATCCATCATCAACGTGTCGGAAACGGCGCTCCGGGCCGTTCCAAAGGAGTACGAGGAGGCCAGTCTCGCCTTAGGCGCGGCGGAGATGGAGACCTATTTCCGGGTCAGCGTCCACGCCGCCCGCAGCGGCATCGCGGCGGCGGTGGTGCTGGGCGTGGGCCGGGCCATCGGTGAGGCGATGGCCATCATTCTGGTGGCGGGCAACGTGTCCAATATGCCGGGGCTGTTTACGCCGGTGCGCTTTCTCACCACCGGCATTATCTCCGGCATGGCCTACGCCAGTGTAGGAAGCCTGTATCAACAGGCGCTTTACTCCATCGGTCTGGTGCTGTTCCTCTTTATCATGCTCATCAATGTGTTCCTGAACGTGTGCGTCAAGAACCGGAAGGAGGGCTGACATGAACGGACAAACCTTATCCCTTCGCCGCCGGGTCTACAACCGGGGGATGCGTGCGCTGGTGTGGCTATGCGCCGGACTGACCTGCGCGCTGCTGGTATTTTTGATCGGCTACATTTTCTGCCGGGGGATCCCGGGGCTGACTTGGGAGCTGCTGTCCGGCCAGACCAGCTATATTAAGAATACGATTGGTATTTTACCAAACATTCTCAACACTCTGTATATCATTTTGGCGGCCATGGTCATCGTTTTGCCCTTGGGCGTGGGGGCCGCTATCTATCTGACGGAGTACGCGGAAAACCGGCGGCTGGTGAGCCTCATTGAGTTCGCTGCCGAGACCCTGACGGGAATCCCATCCATTATCTTCGGCCTTGTCGGTATGCTGTTTTTCGTGCAGAAAATGAATTTGCAGGCAGGTGTGCTGGCGGGCGGACTGACTCTGGTGGTGATGATTCTGCCTACCATTCTTCGCACCACTCAGGAGAGCCTGAAAACCGTGCCCCAGTCCTACCGGGAGGGAGCATTGGGCTTAGGGGCCGGAAAGTGGCGCATGGTCCGTACCGTGGTGCTGCCCAACGCCATCGACGGCATCGTCACCGGCTGCATTTTGGCCGTTGGCCGCATCGTGGGGGAAAGTGCGGCACTGCTGTACACCGCCGGGTTCGGTCTGGTGCTCAACGATTTTTTCACGGCCCTGCATTCCTCCTCCGCCACGCTGACGGTGGCTTTGTATGTCTACGCCAACGAACGGGGCGAGACGGCGGTGGCCTTCTCCATCGCCACCATTCTGATGCTGTTGACCCTGCTCATCAACCTTTCCGCCGTGTTTCTGGGGCGGAAGCTGAAAAAGAATTGAGGAGTCCCTATGGAACCGATTTTGGAAGCAAAAAAACTGAATCTCTGGTATGGCCCCAACCATGCCCTCCACGATGTATCCATCGCCATTCCCGAACACGAGATCACCGCCTTCATCGGACCCTCCGGCTGCGGCAAATCTACCTTTCTGCGGACGCTGAACCGGATGAACGACCTGATCCCGGGTGTGAAGCTCAGCGGCGAGGTGGACTTCCACGGACAGGATCTCTACGGCAGCTCTGTGGACCCCACATGGCTCCGCAGGCAGATCGGCATGGTGTTTCAGAAGGCCAACCCATTCCCTATGAGCATTTACGATAACGTGGCCTATGGCCCCCGGACCCACGGCATCCGAAACCGGGTGAAGCTGGACGAGATAGTGGAGAACTCTCTGCGTTCCGCCGCCATCTGGGTCGAGGTAAAGGACCGGCTGAAGAAAAGCGCCTTGGGGCTTTCCGGCGGTCAGCAGCAGCGGCTGTGCATCGCCCGGGCTTTGGCGGTGGAGCCGGAGGTGCTGCTGATGGACGAGTCCACCAGCGCTCTGGACCCCATTTCCACCTCTAAAATTGAGGATCTGGCGGCGGAGCTGAAAAGCCGGTACACCGTGGTCATGGTGACCCACAATATGCAGCAGGCCGCCCGTATTTCCGACAACACCGCCTTTTTCCTGCTGGGCGAGCTGGTGGAGTTCGGCAAGACAGAGCAGCTGTTTTCCACCCCCGCCGACAAACGGACGGAGGATTACATCACCGGGAGGTTTGGGTAAGATGCGCAACAAATTCGATGAACAGCTTTTGCAGCTCAACCACGAGATGATCGAGATGGGGGCGCTGTGCGAGGAGGTCATCGCCCTGTCCTCTCAGGCGCTGACGGAGGGGGACACGGCGCTGGCCTCCAAGGTAGCCCCTCTGGACAGCGAGATCGACCACAAGGAGCGGGAGATCGAAAACCTCTGCCTGAAGCTGCTTTTGCGGCAGCAGCCGGTGGCCCGGGATCTGCGGCAGATCTCCGCCGCATTGAAGATGATCACCGACATGGAACGCATCGGCGATCAGGCGGAGGACATCGCGGAGATCGTGGCCTTTTTAGACGGGCGGCAGGCGGAAAATGACGCCCTTTTGAAGGAAATGGCGAAAGCTGTCATACAAATGGTGACGGAAAGTGTGGACGCCTATGTGAAATGTGATATAATGTTGGCGAAAAAGGTCATCGCGGCGGATGACGTTGTGGACGAGCAGTTTGCCCGGGTCAAGCAGAGCCTGATCGGAAAGATCGCGGCGGACCCGGCAGACGGCGAATACGCCCTGGACCTGCTGATGATCGCCAAGTACTACGAGCGCATCGGCGATCACGCCACGAACATTGCCGAGTGGGTCATTTACTCCGTGACCGGGACCCACAAGGACGAAATCACACTGACATAAGGAGATTGCTATGATCTGGTGCGTGGAGGACGACGCCAGTATCCGGGATATTGAGCTGTACGCCCTGACATCCACCGGCTTTGAGGCCAGAGGCTTTGACGATGGAGCATCCTTCTGGGAGGCGCTGCAGACGGAAACGCCGGAGCTGGTCCTGCTGGATGTGATGCTGCCGGGGGAGGACGGTGTGTCTCTGCTGAAAAAGATGAAGGCCGCACCGGCCTTGCGGGACATCCCCGTCATCATGGCCACGGCCAAGGGCGCGGAATATGACAAAATTCAAAGTCTGGACTTAGGGGCCGACGACTATCTGGTGAAGCCCTTCGGCGTCATGGAGATGGTGTCCCGGGTGAAGGCGGTGCTGCGGCGGTGTCATCCCGCTGACACGGGCCATGTGCTCTCTGCCGGGGGCCTTTCTATGGACCTGGACTGCCGCACCGTGACGGCGGACGGCCAGCGGCTCCAGCTCACTTATAAGGAGTTTGAGCTTTTGCGGCTGTTTCTGTCCCATCCGGGAATGGCATTCACCAGAGAACAGCTATTCACACAGGTGTGGAATATGGAGTACATGGATGACAGCCGCACACTGGATATGCACATCCGCACCCTGCGGCAGAAGTTAGGGGCCTACGGCAAGCTGATCGAGACCGTTCGGAACGTGGGCTACCGTATGGAGACCGGCCTATGACCGGGAAGATCTTTCGTTCGACTCTGGCGGCGTCACTGACGGTGCTGCTGGCATCGCTGCTGGTGATCACCGGCTGCCTTTACACCTATTTCGGCACGGTGCGGGAACAGCAGCTTCAGACAGAACTGACACTGGCTGCGGCGGCGGTGGAAGCGGACGGCGCGGACTATCTGGCCCGCGTCCGGGACACGGCGGAGCGGCTGACCTGGGTGGCATCGGACGGCACGGTGCTGTATGACACCCGAACGGATACGCAGCCCATGGAAAATCATGGCCAGCGGGAGGAGATCCGGGAGGCGCTCACCGGCGGCAGCGGCAGCAGCGCCCGCTATTCCGAGACGCTGACGGAAAAGATGCTCTATCAGGCGGTGCGCCTGACGGACGGCTCTGTGCTCCGCATTTCCGGCAGTCAGAAAACGGTATGGATGCTGGTTCTTGGGATGCTCCACGCCGTCATCGTGGTGGCACTGTTGGCGGTGGGACTTTCCGCACTCTTGGCGAGCCGGGCGGCCCGACGGGTGGTGGAGCCGCTGAACCGGCTGGATCTGGAGCACCCGCTGGACAACAACGCCTATGAGGAGCTGTCTCCGCTGTTGGGGCGGGTCTACGCCCAGCAGCAGGAGATCCGCCATCGGACCAGAGACCTCCGGCAGCGGCAGGACGAATTTGAACAGATCACCGGCAGTATGCGGGAAGGTCTGGTGCTGCTGGACCACAGCGGGCGCATCCTCAGCATCAATCCGGCGGCCCAAGCACTGTTTCATGCGGACGGTACCTGCGTAGGACAGGATTTCCTGACAGTGGATCGACACCCGGACCTGACCGCCGCCATCCATGACGCCGCCGAGACCGGGCACAGTCAGCTGCGGGCAGAGCGGCGGGGCCGGGAATACCAGCTTGATTTCAGCCGTATCGAATCCAACGGCAAGGTGCTGGGTACGGTTTTGCTGGCCTTTGATGTGACGGAGCAGGCGGAAGCCGAGCGGATGCGGCGGGAGTTCACCGCCAACGTGTCTCACGAACTGAAAACGCCCTTGCAGTCCATTATCGGCAGCGCGGAATTGCTGGAAAACGGTCTGGTGAAGCCGGAGGATCAGCCTCGGTTCCTGAACCGTATCCATCAGGAGGCGGACCGGCTGGTGGCGCTGATCAACGATATTCTCCGCTTGTCCCAGTTAGACGAGGGCGGTGCGTTGCCCCATGAGCAGGTATCCGTTTTGGAGTTGGCGCAGGAGGCGGCCTGCTCTCTGACAGCACAGGCGGCGGCACAGGCGGTGCACATTTCCGTGACCGGCATCGCCGGAATGGTTTTCGGCGTCCGGCGGCTGCTGTACGAGATCGCCCGGAACCTCTGCGAGAACGCCGTGAAGTACAACGTCCCCGGCGGAAGCGTCACCGTAGAGGTGGCGGAAACGGATCGGGACGTGACCCTTCTGGTGCGGGATACCGGCATCGGCATCCCGGAGGGGGATCAGAGCCGGGTCTTTGAGCGGTTTTACCGGGTGGATAAGAGCCATTCCCGGGCCATTGGCGGCACGGGGCTGGGGCTGTCCATCGTGAAACACGCCGTAGCGTATCACCACGGGACCCTCCGGCTGGAAAGCCAGCCGGGGAAGGGGACCGCGATTGCGGTGACGCTGCCCAAGGAGCCAACAGAATGAGATTCAGAAAACCGTGGGGCCCTCCCACGGTTTTCCTTTTCAAACGGCCGCTTTCCGTGTATACTGGAACAAAAAACGAACGAGGTAGAGGACTATGCCGATTTTTGATACTCATGCCCATTATGACGCGGACCGCTTTGACAGCGACCGGGATGCGCTCCTTTCCGCCATGCCGGGGGCTGGCGTGGGACTGGTGCTGGACCCGGGATGCGACCTGCCCTCCTCCCGTGCGGCGGCAGAGCTGGCGGAACGGTACCCGCATGTGTACGCCGCCGTGGGCATCCATCCGGAGGACTGCGACGGCTTCCAAGACGAGAATCTGACGGAGCTGCGGCAGCTTTTGGAGCAGCCCAAGGTGGTGGCCATCGGGGAGATCGGACTGGACTACTACTGGGAGGACAACCCGCCCAGAGCGTTTCAGCAGACGGTATTCCGCAAGCAGCTGGCACTGGCGGCGGAGCTGGACCTGCCGGTGATCGTCCATGATCGGGAAGCCCACGGGGACTGCCTTGCCATCATCAAGGAATTTCCCACCGTCACCGGCGTGTTCCACTGCTTTTCCGGTTCGCCGGAGATGGCGGCGGAGCTGCTGAAGCGGGGGTGGTATCTGGGCTTTGACGGCCCCATCACCTATAAAAATGCCAAGCGGGCCCCGGAGGTGGCGGCGGTGACGCCGCTGGAGCGGATCGTGGTGGAGACGGACGCTCCCTATATGGCTCCGGTACCCATGCGGGGCAAGCGGAATGACAGCCACTATCTCCCCTATGTGATCGAAAAACTGGCGGAGTGGAAGGGCGTGACGGCGGAGGAAATGACCCGCGTGACGTGGGAAAACGGCAGACGGCTGTTCCGGATTTGAGATAAAAACACTCCCGCACCGAAAAGGTGCGGGAGCGTTTCTTATGTATGCAGCAAAACGGATTTCACGATGATGCTGACGCCGCCCAGCAGGAAAAACACGATGGACAGCTTTTGCAGCCGCTCTCCGCTGATGTGAGGGGAGAGGAGCCGGGCCAGCCGGGCGGCGCAGAAGGCGGCGGCCAGCGAGATAAGGCTGAAGCACAGGGAGGAGCGGTTCAGGAGCCCGGTGCAGAGATACAGCCCGGTGCGGAACAGGTTTTCACCCAGAAAGAGGAAGCAAATGCTGCCCTTGAATTCATCGTAATCCTTGGCAGTGCGTTGAAGGTAGGCTACCAGAAACATATTGATGCCGAACAGCCCCGCACACATACCGGAGAAGAAGGCCACCAGATACCGCAGCCACGGGATCTCCCGACGGTCCGGGCGGACGGGGCGCAACCGGCGGGTGGCCATTTCCAGTCCCAGAAATACTACAACGCCGCCCAAAACCGTTTTGATGATCCAAGGCAGGGAGAAGCGCAGCAGCCAGGTCCCGGGGACCACCCCGGCCACCATGGCCAGCAGCAGGGGAAGGATGGCCCGCCAGCGGAAATTGTTCCGGCTTTGCCAAGTGATCCGACCGTTGATGACCAGATCCGGCAGCAGACTGCCCGGTGTGATCAGGGTGTTGTCCAGCCGCATGGCCAGCAGCGGTGCGGAGATCAGGGGATTCCCGAACCCAATGAGCCACTTGAGGGTGTACGCCGCCAACTGGACGAGAAAAATAAACAGGATCATGCTTCCGGTGTAGTTCATGAGATTCCCTCCCACGCGAAGTTCTGTGTACGTTCCCAACTATACCACATCGCATCGGAGAAAAAAAGCTTTTTTCTCATTTCCGCGCCGCTGACAGTGGAAAATTGCCGGGTTTGGTATAGCCTTTGGATTTTTTGACCATACTCCTTCCGTACCTATGAACAGGAAGGGAGGTATTGTATGGAAAACAAGGTGAAAAACGTACTTTCGGGCATTGGCTTTTACGGCACGCTGGCGGTGTGCCTGCTGGTGGTGGGGGTGTGCGGCTGGGTCCTGCTGCAGGACCGGGAGGACCCGCTGCCCCAGCAGGCGGTGACGCCTCAAGTCCCCGTGTCGCAGCCGGTGGAAATGCCGGAGGTGCGACTTCCGACAGTGGAGACTTTGGAGCCGGCGCCGGTGCCGGTCCCGCCCAAGGAAACCAAGGAGCTGCCGGAGGTGGAGGTGGATCACACGCCTGTGGCGGCGGAAGCACCCCGTCTGGTGGTGGCCCCGCTCCGAGGGGATGTACTGACGGCTTTTTCCATGGAGGAGCTGGTATACAGTCCTACTTTGGGAGATTGGCGTACCCACAACGGCGTGGACATCGCCGCCCAGCAGGGAACCACGGTACTGGCGGCCTCCGCAGGGGCGGTGCTGTCGGTGACGGACGATCCCCTGATGGGCACCACCGTGGTGCTGGAGCATGACAACGGCTATCAGACCACCTATGCCAATCTCCAGGCCAAGCCCAACGTGGAGGCCGGGGACCCGGTGTCCGCCGGGCAGATCATCGGCGCGGTGGGGACCACCGCAGCGGCGGAGTCCGGACAGCCCCATCTGCACTTCGCCGTCACCAAGGACGGCAAGGCCGTAGACCCCAACGAATATTTGAGCGGTTGAGCGGAACAAGGCCCCGGATTTCCGGGGCCTGCCGCTTTTTTTAACCGTTTTCCCGGGGAAAGTTACATCAATTCGGATTTTTTCGAAAAAATTCAATATTTTCCTTGACATTTGCTGTATTTCGGATATAATGATAAAGCTTGCAATATGTAAGTAAATCCTTGCTCTCATCTGAGAATGAGGGCCATTTGTCCAAAAGGAGGTGCAAATATGGCAAAGATTACTGCCAATTACGAGGTCGTCTATGTGCTCGACCCTGCACAGGGTGAGGAGGCTATCGCCGCTCAGGTTGCGAACTTCAAGTCCCTGGCCGAGCAGAACGGCTCTGACGTCGTGGTTGAGGAGTGGGGCAACCGCAAGCTGGCTTATCCCATCAACTACAAGACCGAGGGCTACTATGTGCTCATGACCTTCGTCAGCGGCCCGGCATTCCCCCGCGAGCTGGATCGTAAGCTGCGGATCGCCGAGGGCGTCATGCGTTCCCTGATCGTCTGCAAGGGCGAGTAAAGGAGCAGCACATGCTGAATCGAATCATTCTCATGGGTCGCCTGACCCGTGACCCCGAGCTCCGGCGCACCGGCAGCGGTACGGCGGTGACGTCCTTCTCTCTGGCTGTTGACCGGGACTTCAAGTCCCAGTCCGGCGAAAAGGAAACGGACTTCATCGACATCGTGGCCTGGCGCAACACCGCCGAATTTGTGAGCAAATTCTTCACCAAGGGCCGCATGGCCGTGGTGGAGGGCCGCCTGCAGATCCGGGACTGGACCGACAAGGACGGCGGCAAGCGCCGCAGTGCCGAGGTCGTGGCCGACAATGTGTATTTCGGGGATTCCAAGCGCGACGGCGGCGACAATTCCGGCTACAACCCCGGTTATGCTCCCGCCCCCGCTTCCCACAGCGCCGCTCCCAGCAATTTCAGCGCCAGCGGCTCTGACTTCGCCGAGATCGGCGAGGATGACGGCGAACTGCCGTTCTGATATTACTATAAGGAGGAAGCAATCATGGCTTTCGATCGTGAAGCTCGTCCCGCCCGTCCCGCACGCGGCAACAAGCGCCGTAAGGTCTGCCAGTTCTGCGCCGAGAAGTGCGAGTGCATTGATTATAAGGACGCCGCCAAGCTGCGTCGTTTCATTTCTGAGCGTTCCAAGATCCTGCCCCGTCGGACCACCGGCACCTGCGCCATGCATCAGCGTGAGCTGACTGAGGCCATCAAGCGTGCCCGTCAGATCGCTCTGCTGCCCTACGTCACCGACTAAAAGCAGCTGAATCGAATCAATCGACTGAAAAAGCCCCGAAGGTTTTCCTTCGGGGCTTTTTTGTCATGTTTTAGGAGAAAAAGGGGCTGCTGCACCGTTCCGTACAACTTTTCCCGGTGGTGGGGGATGGCGAATATGGCGGACGCAATTCGTTACGGCTGCATAACAAGGAGGAATTGTATGGAAAACACAAGCAATTACGGTCTGAAGCGATGGAACGGCGGGGACCGCATCCTGCACACGGAATTCAATGACAACTGGGACAAGATCGACACGGCCATCAAGGGCAGCGAGGACAAGGCCGCAGCGGCGCTGGCGGCAACTACGGCGCTGGAGCAGAAGATGGGCTTACAGCACATTCAGACGGTCAACGGCACAACCGGCGATTGCAGCATCTTCACATACAGCATCGACTGGGATCAGTGGACGGAAGTCCTTTTCTTCCTGACCCCGAAGCTGTCCGGCAGTAATCTCACCTATCAGCTTTCGTTTGAGAACCGCGCTATGACTTCAGACGGCTCCGTTTATTTCAGCGGTACCCTGGGGGGAGACAGTTCCTTTGTGGTTTACCCCTTTTCCAGCAAGAACACATCGCTAAAGGGCTAATTTTTCGGCGGGAACACCTTTTCCAATCCTCGTACCTATCAGAAGCTGGGGGATCGCCTGGTCCTGTCCCCCAACGGTTCCGGCACCACGGTCAATGCGGGGACCACTTTGACGATCTACGGCAGAAAATAAGGAAGAATCCCCCCGCACCTTACGGCGCGGGGGGTATTCTTTATCTTAACTCAGATGAGTTTCGATTGTAACGGCTTTTCTGTTTATTAGAAGTCGATCGTCACAGTGACGTCCTTGCTAATAGCAGTAGCAGTCACAGTCAGAGTGGTAGTATCTGCAGCAACGATGGTGAAAGTACCACCAGCAACAGGATCAGCCACAACAGTAGGAGTCACGCCGGTCCAACCGCTACCGCTCATAACAACAGTGGCAGTCTTAGAACCAGTCGCAGACATATAAGCAGAGCTGCCGGAAACGATCTTGTTGGTGTAGCCCGCAGCGGTGGGGCCAACCTTGAAGGTCACCTTGTAGACCTGCTCCTGAGTCACAGTAACACCGGCGAAGGTCATGCCGTCATAGGTGAAGCTCCAAGTAGCACCACTCTTGGTGATGTCCTTGCAGCCCTTGTCAGCCAGGATGGCCTTGATGTCGCTGGTGGTCAGCGTGGTGGCCTTGCCGGACTCAACATAGAACTTGATGGTGGTATTGGGAGTGTCGATATCGACGGTCTTGACCTCAATATCATCGCTCAGGGGAGGAGTCACAGGATCGGTGTTGCCATCCTTCTCATAGATGACCAGAGTCTTGACCATGTAGTCCTTGATCACAGCGTAGACAACATCGTTCTCGTCCTTAGCGATAGTGTTGTAGGAGAAGACAGAGATCTCATCGTCAGTGTTGACATAGAAGCTCTTGGCGTCCTTATCCACGGTGACGATCTCGTTCTTGTGGTTGGTGGTATCGGTGGTGCCGTTCTTCAGGGTCAGCTTACCAGCGGTGTTCAGGGTGACAGTGTACTCCTTGGAGGTCTTGTCGATATCGACGCCCTGCAGGAAGCCTTCCTTATCAGTGCCGTCATAATCGTTATAAGCGGTCAGACGGGTGATGAGGCCCTTGCTGGTGTTGTCCTCGACCTCAGCATTGGCCTGGGGCATGACGAACATAACGGTCACCATGCTGTTGGACTTGCAGTACCAGTAAGCATCAACATTGTCATTGGTACCAGTGGTGCCAACCTTCACAGAAGGAGCATTCTTGATGCCGGTGTAAGCGGTGAAATCGTCGATGTCATAGCAATTCTTGCTGACGGGGGTGCCATCGCGGAGAGTAAAGGAGGTTGCAGTAGCCTTATAATCGGCAGCGTCGGAGACCACGAACACAGAGGCGCTGTTGGCGTAGAACGGGCCCTGAGCGGTCACAATACCAGCCTTATTGTTGTCCATCTTGAAGGAGGTATCATTCTCAGAAGACTTAGACTTAGCAGTGGGCAGAGCCTTCAGGGTGTACTCGCCGTTATCGTTCACCTTGTAGGTGACGATCTGAGTGGGAACCATGTCCTTCTTGGCGTTGTAGTCCTTGTCGGTGGTGACGATCTTGGTGGTGCCGTCGGTGAACAGCAGCTCAACGCGGTTGCCCAGGTACCAGTCAGTACCGCCCTTGATGTTCAGGATCAGAGCGTAATTGCCGATCTCCTCAACTTCCTCGACATAGATCATATCGCCGTAAGCGTCCACATAGATGGTGTAGTCCTGCTTCACGGACACGTCGCTCAGGTTCTGGCCGCCGATCTGAGCGGAAGCCTTATAGCGGGTGCCATCGATGGTCAGAGCCTTCTTGTCATTGTTGTTGGTGTCGCTGTTCTCAGCAACGGTGACAGTGCCTTCCACCTTGGTAGCAGCGGCAACAGACTCGATCTCCTTCTCCTTCAGGGAGTAGGTGTACAGAACATAATCGTCAACCTCGAACTTGTCATCGGTCTCGAACTCGTTCTTGAAGTTGGCAACAACGGGACCCTCGGCGGTCACAACCACATAGGCGTCCTTCTTGTCGGTAGCCTTGACGGTCTTGTTGATGAAGCCGATGTAGGTGTTGACCTCGGTGATGATGACGGAATCGTTGTCATCATTGTAGAAGACCTCGGTCAGAACGCCGTTATCGCCGTACTTGTTCTTGTCATCACCCTTGGTGATGTCGCGAGCGGGCTGAGAAGCGTTCTCAACGCCGTCCACATAGACGGTGACCTTCTTGGCAGAGATGCTCTTGCCCAGGCCCAGATCCTTGTAGATGTCGCCGATCTCGACCTTCTTGGTGTACTCTGCTAACGAGCCCACCATGAAGGGCCAGACCCTGTATGTCCAGAAGAACATGACCGAGGGCTTCTTCGTGGACGAGGATGCCAAGGTTGTGTTCGTCCAGACCAACTCCGGTAAGACCACCACTGAGTTGGCTACCGGCTCTGACGAGGTCCAGCACTTCATCGACGATCTGAACAAGAAGGACAACGCAAAGTACCTTCGTGATCAGCGCCATCCTGGAGAACGGTGCCGCTAAGGTTGTTGTGATCCGCGACGATACCGACAATACCTTCGTGGCTGGCGAGGAGACCAAGCCTTCCTCTGTTGGCTACAAGGTCGCTGACAAGCTGGACGGCACTGCTCTGAGCATCACTTATGCTTCCGGCAAGATCACCGTCAAGAACGGTCAGGTTATTGACAATGACGGTGCTAACAAGGCTTTCGGCGCCAATGCTACTCTGACCGCTAAGGTCGAGAAGTTCGAGGGCGGCTGGGCTGAGTTTGCTACCTTCACCGCAACGGTCGTTCCCGGCACTCCCAGCAACGTGTTTGCGGATGGCACAACTGGCGCTGACATTACCACTGGAACTCTGCCTAACGGCAACTATCGCGTGACCGTGACTCTGAGCAACAACACCATCGGCACTCTCGCCGTTGGCAATGCAACGATGTTCTCTATTCCCTGATCGCACATCTATCAAAAACTCATCTGAGTTGAGATAAAGATTCCCCCGCTCCGAGGAGCGGGGGGATTTTTTAGGCCTGATAGAGATAGACCACAGTGTAGGAAACGTTTTCCACGTTCATCTGGGCGGTGGCGTGTCCTGAGTGCCAGCGCACACTTTTGCCGTCCGCGGCCCAGGTGGCTTCGGCCGATGCGGTGGAGCCGCTGCGCACAACATAGAGGCGCTTGCCTCTGGACATAAGGCCTACATCCTCACCGAAAATAAATACGGCCAGAGGCGGATACTGAAAGGTGAGTTGGTTGGAGTTCTCAATGCCATATTAGCCTTTGCCGGTGTAACCGGTAACGGCAATTCGGCATTTTCCCGCCCCTGCCAGCGCCGTTTGCTGCACGGTTTCGTGCAACGGAAGTGAAAAAACCGCCGCACCGTTCACAAATGGTTTACAAGTTTTTCATCTTCCCTTCAGATTTGGGGTGTATACTGCATACATCAGCAAGCGAGAGAGCCGTTTCCCGGCCCCGCCGCTGATCCGAGAGAAAAAGCCATTCTTTCAAATACACCCCTACGGCCCACTGCCTGCCCGGGAGGAGTCCCAAACCGGCAGACCAACGATCCCGCCGCGGGCAAGCGGCGTGTTGATAGATCTTTTCATACATGACCTCTCCAAAGCAAGGCGGGGCGCCGGTTTTCAAAACCGACGCCCCGTTTTGCCGCGTTTTGCGCGAGACCTGTTGAAAAATGTCAGAACAGCCAAAGGGAGACGAGGGCGGCCAGCAGCGCGGACAGCAGGCCGTGGGTCAGCTTCCCCAGCAGACAGGGGGCGAGGGGGAGGTCCGTGCCGTCCAGAAGGGCGGCGGTCTGGCAGAGAACGGACAGCCCGCCCCATCCGGCGCACCCGGCGGCCAGCAGGAAGCCGGTGCGGTCACAGGACAGGAGGGGTGTCAGGGAGAACAACTCCCCGCAGCCCACGGTCAGGGCCGCCCATGGGCCGGGGAGGGCCGTCAGGGGCGAGATCAGCACATAGAAGAACGTGACGAAGGCGCAGACGGAGAGCATGGTCCCGGCGCTGTCCCGGACGGATGACACAAAGGCCGCTGGCAGAGAGGGGGCCTGAAAGGAAATGGCGGGGGGAACGGTTTTTCGTCCCCGGCCCAGTCCCCGGAACAGCAGCCCGGTGAGGAGGGCGGCGCAGACGTGGATCAGCCAGAGCCACAGGCCCGCCCGGACGCTGCCGAACACCCCCGCGCCCAGCACACTGATGAGGAACACGGGATTGGAGTTGTTGCAGAAGGTCAGGAGCCGCTCCGCCTCCTGCCGGGTCAGGTCCCCGGAGGCGTACAGCTCCGCCGCCGTGCGGGCGCCGATGGGATAGCCTCCCACCAGCCCCAGCAGCAGCGCGGACCCGGCGCAGCCGGGCAAGCGGAACAGGGACGCCATCAGGCCAGCCATATCGGGCGCCAGCCATTGTCCGAAGCCCAGCCGCACCAGCAGACCGGTGATGACCATGAAGGGGAACAGGGCGGGGATCACCGTCCCGGCGCAGAGGGTCAGGGCCTTGGCTACCTCGAGCCGCAGCTGTCTGGCGTCCGCCAGAAACCAGATCAGTATCCCACACAGGATCAGGCACACATCCGTCCGTATCCGCCGTTTCATACGCATCACCCGCTATACCCTATGCGGGGCGGGGGCGGTTCATACGGCGGGACAGGCAAGCCGGGGGGGATTTCCGCATAGAGTTCGGTGAGGTGAGAGCATGGAGAAAAAACGGGACCGGGAGCAGGGCGGTATTCTGGGCGGCGTGGCGGAGCTGTTTGACCTGCCGGTGGATGTGGTGGCGGGCCTGCCCCGATTGGAGCTGATCGGGAATCGGCAGCTATATCTGGAGCGCCACACGGGACTGCTGGCTTACAGCGATACCCAGATCGACGCCAACACTGGCTTCGGCGTTCTGCGAATTCGCGGAGAACGGCTGACGCTGGTGGCTATGACGGGAGAAGAGCTGCGGATCGGCGGGAAAATCAACGGCGTGGAGTGGGTGTCATGCTGAAGGAGCTTATCAACAGGACCAGAGGACAGGTGTGGCTCCGGGTGACGTGTCCCTACCCGGAGCGGGTGCTGAATCTGTGCTCCGCCCGGAAGCTGGCCTTCTGGGATCTGGAATGGGAAGGGGCGGAGACGTTTACCTGCCGCATGAGCCGGAGGGATCACCGCATCCTCAGCCGCGCGGCGGAAAAGCTGGACTGTACGCTGGAGATCGTGCGGCGGGAGGGCGCGCCCTACACGCTGGCAAAGCTGCGGCACCGTCAGGCCTTGGCGGTAGGCATCGCGGCGTGCGGAACGGCGGTGCTGATCGGGTCCTTCTTCGTGTGGGATATTCAGATTGCCGGGAATGAAACGGTACCGCGGGAGGTGATCCTGCGATCCCTGGAGAAAAACGGCGTTCATCGGGGGTGCTTCGGCTTCGCCCTGAATGGGGAGGACATCCGCAACCATGTGCTGCTGGAGATCCCGGAGCTGAGCTGGGTGGCGGTGAACGTATCCGGCTGCCGGGCCAACGTAGAGGTACGGGAACGGCGGACGGCCCCGAAGCCGCTGGACCGGAAAATACCGTGCAATTTAGTGGCCCGGCGGGACGGGCTGGTGCTGCGGGTGCAGGCACTGGGGGGCGTCCCTCAGGTGATGAAGGGAATGTCGGTGACGGAGGGGCAGCTCTTGATCTCCGGCGTGGAGGACACAGGGACCTTCGGTACCCGGTTCACAGCGGGACTTGGGTCCGTGGAAGGGCGGACGTGGTACACCCTGACAGCCAACGTGCCCCTCACCGGGGCAGAAAAACGGTATACCGGACGGGAAAAGCGGCTCCATTCCGTGATTTTCGGCAGCCGCCGGATAAAATTCTTTGCAAACAGTAGCATTGACAGCGGCCAGTGTGATAAAATAACCAAGAGAACGCCGGTTCGGGTGTGCGGTCTCCCGCTGCCGATCACATGGGAGACGGAGACTCTCCGGTTTTACGAAACGGAGCCGGTGACGGTCACGCAGGCCCGGCGGCAGAAGGAGACGGGGGCGGCGCTGGAAGCGTATCTCCACAGCCTTGTGGACCCCTACGGCGAGGTAACGGCCAGTCAGGTGGCCTCCCGGCTCCGGGGGGATGTCCTGACGGTGACGCTGACGGCGGAGTGCCGGGAGGAACTCGGGACGCAGGCCCCTATTTATACAGCAAATGAACCGGACGGCGCGTCCGGATAACTTTTAGGAGTGATGGCATGGAACAGAGGATCAGCATTGAGCGGATGGAGCAGGCCGTAAATATTTTCGGCTCCTTTGACGAGAACATCCGCCTGCTGGAAAAGGAATTTAATGTGACGGTGACCAACCGGGACGGCGAGCTGCGGATCAGCGGCGAGGCGGAGGACGTGATGCACGCCGCCAAGGCGGTGCAGGCCATGCTGACCCTGTCCTCCCGGGGGGAGGCGCTGGGAGAGCAGAACGTCCGCTATATCATTGACATGGTCCGCACCGGAAAAGAAGAACAGATCAGCGAACTGGCGGGGGATGTGCTGTGCATTTCCGCCAAGGGTCGCCCGGTGAAACCGAAAACGCTGGGCCAGAAGGAATATATCGCGTCGGTGCTGAAAAATACCGTTACCATCGGCGTAGGCCCCGCCGGTACCGGCAAAACGTATCTGGCGGTGGCGGCGGCAGTGCAGGCTTTCCGGGAAAAGCAGGTGAACCGCATCATCCTCACCCGTCCTGCGGTGGAGGCCGGCGAGCGGCTGGGCTTCCTGCCCGGCGACTTGCAGAGCAAGGTGGACCCGTACCTGCGGCCGCTGTACGACGCCCTGTTCGACATGCTGGGGGCAGAGACCTACCAGAAGTATCTGGAGCGGGGCAACATTGAGGTGGCGCCCCTGGCCTATATGCGCGGCCGGACGCTGGATGACAGCTTCATCATTCTGGACGAGGCCCAGAACACCAGCCGGGAGCAGATGAAAATGTTCCTGACCCGGCTGGGCTTCGGCTCCAAGATCGTCATTACCGGCGACGTGACCCAGATCGATCTGCCGGACGGCAAGCCCTCCGGCCTGCGGGAGGCCATGCGGGTGCTGAAAAAGGTGGAGGGCATCGGTATCTGCGAGCTGACCAACGCCGACGTGGTGCGTCATGTGATGGTCCAGCGGATCGTGAAGGCCTATGAAGAATACGAAACTGCCAAAAACGGCGGAAAGGGGAAGAAATAATGGCAAAACGGCACTATATTCCCATCACCGCCGACGTGCCGGGGGTGAATGAGGGCCAGCGGGCCTTTATCCGCAAGGTCATCCGCACCGCTCTGGCGGCAGAGGGGGTGGATTTTCCCTGTGAGGTGGACGTGCTGCTGACCAATGACGAGGCCATCCATCAGATCAATCTGGATATGCGGGAGGTAGACCGGGCCACGGATGTGCTCAGTTTCCCGGAGTTTGACCTGCAGCCCGGCGAGCTGCCCGACGGGGAGGACGCCGACCCCGGCACCGGACTGGTGCCCTTGGGGGACATGGTGATCTCCATGGAGCACGTGGCGGCGCAGGCCAAGGAGTACGGCCATTCCAACCGCCGGGAGCTGGCGTATCTGGTGGTGCACTCCGTGCTGCACCTGCTGGGCTATGACCATCTGGACGAAGGCCCGCAGAAAAAGCAGATGCGGGCAAGAGAGGAAGCTATATTGGCAGAATTGGGGATCACCCGGGAGGACTGATATGGGAAAATTCGCGTTATATACGGTTGGGTTCGCTTTGCTTGCCTGTGTGCCGGCGATACTGTTGGCAGGGATGTTCGGCGGCGGGGGAGATGTCGCACCATTTTTGCTGGGGATGCTGGCGGTGGGAGCCGTTTTGGCGGGAGCCGTCTGTCTGAAGGACAAGCTGGATCGAATGGAGGAAACGCTGAAAGCGGTGTCCAAGACCCTCCAAGAGGTCAAAACAGAATTGGAAACAGTGAAGGGACGGCAGGAAGTCGCGGAGATCAAGCTGGATACTGTGGCGGCGAAGCTGGATACGGCCCGCGATATAGATTGAGTGTGTCACACAGGCGGAGATCTGGCCATATACTGTCCTGAGGTGATGGGATGAACGTATTTCGGGACGGCGTGATCGCCTTTTTCTCCGCCGTGGGGATGACCACGGTGGTGTGGCTGCTGGCAGGAGCGGTGCTCCACGCAGGGCGGCCCACGATCCCGGGGCTTTTACTGGTACTGCCTGTGAGGGGTGAGGCGTTAGCCTTGGAGCACGATGTCCGGGAGCTGCGCCGGGTGCGGAGCAGTCTGCCGGGGGCACAGATCGTCATTGCCGACTGCGGCCTGACGGCGGAGGCCCGGGGCCTTGCCGACTATCTGGCGGAGCGGGAGGACAACGCCGCTGTGGTGAACGGGGCGGACTTCCGGCTGGACGCCGGGAACGAGAGATAAAAATGCCAGTCAAGGGCCGTTCGTAAGAAGGGCCGCATCGGCACGTTAAAGAGAGGAAGTCATGGAAGAACTGATCTGCCGGGAGGGTACGGTACATAGCGTTATTTTTCAGAACGCCGAAAACGGATATACGGTCCTCCGTCTCCTCACCGAGGAGGGGGAGGTTGTTACTGTGGTGGGATGTATCCCCTGTGTGGCGCCGGGAGAGCATCTGACCGTTACCGGTACCTGGGAGGTCCATCCCCAGCACGGCGAGCAGCTGAAGGCGCAGGAGCTGGAGCGGACGCTACCGGAGGAGGAAGAGGATATCTTCGCCTACCTGTCCTCCGGCGTCTGCAAGGGCGTGGGACCCACCACCGCCCGGCGGATCGTGGACCGGTTCGGCCTGGAGACCCTGGATATTTTAGAGGCAGAGCCGGAGCGGCTTCAGGAGATCCGGGGCATTACCGCGAAAAAGGCCATGGAGATCGGAGAGCTGTTCCGTCAGCACATGGGCTTGCGGCGGCTGATGGAATTCCTATCCCGGTATCAGCTGCCGCCGGTGCTGGCCATCCGGCTGCGGCAGCAGTATGGGGACGGGGCCATCCGGGTGGTGGAGAAAAATCCCTATCTGCTGTCAGACGATGTATGCGGCGTGGATTTTTCCGTGACGGACACCATGGCGCTGTCCATGGGATTTGCAGAGGACTGCACGGAGCGCCTTGAGGCGGCCCTTACCTTTGAGCTGACCTATAACGAGAATAACGGCCATGTGTTTTTGCCGAAGGACAAGCTGCTTGCCGCCACCTGCCAGCTGTTGGGCTGCGGGGTCGAGCAGGTGGAAGCGGCACTGGACGCCCTGGCGGAGCATCACGCCGTGGTGATCCAGCGGATCGCCAATGTAGAGGCGGTGTATCTGCGGCGGCTGTGGGAGGCAGAGACCTCCGCCTGCGCCCGCCTGCTGGCATTGCTGGAAATGGACGCCGATGAGAGCCGCTTCGCAGACCGGACCGTGGCGGAGATCGAGAAGGAACAGGGCATTACCTACGCGCCCTTGCAGCGGCAGGCGGTGGAGCTGGCGGCGAAGGTTGGCGTCATCCTGCTGACCGGCGGACCCGGCACCGGCAAGACCACCACCGTCCGGGGCATCGTGGCCCTGTTTCAGAAAATGGGGCTGAACATCGTGCTGGCGGCCCCCACGGGCCGTGCGGCGAAGCGCATGAGCGAGCTGACGGGCATGGAGGCTCAGACGGTCCACCGGCTGCTGGGTATGACGTGGAATGAGGCGGCTCATCAGGTGACCTTCCAGAAAACGGAAAAGGAGCCGCTGGAGGCCGAGGCCGTCATTGTGGACGAGATGAGCATGGTGGACGTGTCCCTGTTCTCCGCGCTGCTGCGGGCGCTGCGCCCCGGCACCCGGCTGGTGCTGGTGGGCGATGCGGACCAGCTGCCCTCTGTGGGGGCGGGAAATGTGTTTTCCGACCTGATCCGTAGCAAAAAGATCGAGACTGTGTTTCTCCGGGAGGTGTTCCGGCAGGCGGAGCAGTCCGCCATCATCCGCAACGCCCACCGGGTCAATCTGGGCGAAAGCCCGGACCTGAAAGGGAACCAGGGGGATTTCTTCTTCCTTTGCCGTCGGGACGCCCAGCGGGCGGTGGCGACGGCGCTGGAGCTGTGCAAGACCCGCCTGCCGGACAATATGCACATCCCGGCGGAGCAGATCCAGGTGCTGACGCCCACCCGGAAGGGGCCTTGTGGCACCATCAACCTGAACCGGCTCTTGCAGGAGGCGCTGAACCCCCGGACACCCGGCAAGCGGGAGATCCTGTGGGGGGAGCGGGTGTTCCGGGTAGGGGACCGGATCATGCAGACCCGGAATGATTACGATGTGGTCTGGCAGAAGGATGACGGCACCGTGGGTACCGGAATGTTCAACGGCGACGTAGGCCGCATCGCGGAGATCGACGCCGGGGGCGAATGGCTGGCGCTGGACTTTGACGGCCGGAAAGCACCTTACAGCGTGGAAATGCTCAGCGAGATCGACCTGGCCTATGCCCAGACGGTCCACAAGGCTCAGGGCAGCGAGTACCGCTGCGTGGTGCTGGCGGCCATGCCCTCGGCACCCAGTCTCATGGTGCGGGGGGTGCTGTATACGGCGCTGACCCGGGCCAGAGAGCTGCTGGTCATCGTGGGAGACGATGCCGCCGTCCGCTCCATGGCTGCCAACGACAAGCAGCAAAAGCGCTACTCCGGCCTGAAGTGGCGTCTGTGCCACGCCGGGGATGCCAGCGAATAAAACGGATAAGAAAAAGCCGTCCGGCGGAGCCGGACGGCTTTCTCGGTATAATAACAGGCTTCCGCAACGGTAAGGAAGGGGGTGCGCGGGAAACCCAAGAAGGGTTTCCTGCACCATTCAAATCAATAGTTTTCAGAACTTTTTGGAGTTCTGAAAACTTGCTCAGCGGGGCGAAATTTTTCGACGCGCTGAGCCGTCCGGCGGAGCCGGACGGTTTTTTTGCGTATTTTCAGCGGTTTTCCCGGTAGAATTTCAGGGACAGGAGGATAGAGACGGCGGTGGCGATGATGGTCAGCGCCAGTATCCCGGTCAGCGCCAGAGAGAGAACTGCGGCTGCTACGGTTTTGGCGTCATTGACCAATCCGTTGAGCGCGCCTACGGAAGCAAAGGTGAGAAAGGTGATGAGAATGGCGACCCACCGGGCCTTTTCTGTGCCGTAGCGAAGGATGAGAGGTATATTCAGATCCAACAGCAGACACCCAACGCACAGGGCGGCGAATACAAAGCCGGGGGAGAGGTTGGCGGACAGCTTTGCCGGGAGCGGGAGACAGGTGAGCACACCTTGGCAAATGGCGACTGCAAAGGCTCCCACGGACAGAGAGATCCAGCCAAGCGCATACCGGCTGAGCACCACAGTCCGGTCCGAATAGGGGAGCATCCGGGCAAACCTGTCCCAGCGGCTCCGCTGGTCATAAGCCATGGCGGTATAGGGGATCATAGCGCCGTAGACCACTGCCAGCAGATTCAGAGTGAGGCTGGGGATCAGACCCCAGACCAGAACGATGAGAAGATAGGACCAGACCTGCTTCCGCAGTACATACCAATCCTTTAAGAGCAGGGCTTTCATTGCTTTTCTCCTTTCACCAGAGCGAGGATGATGTCCTCAATGGTGGGCTTTTCCAGTTGGAAGCCCACCGGGGCCAGCTCCCGCCGCACCAGCGCCCGGACGCCGCCGTAGGGCGTGGTTTCCATGGATACGATGGCTTCCGGCATGAGGGCCTCCGCTTGCTCCGCCGTGTCATTGAAGATGCCGTATTGCTCCAGAAGGGCGTCCTTTTCCTCGCAGAACAGCAGCCGCCCCTGATGGAGAAAGGCGATGTAGTCGCAGAGCTTTTCCAAATCGCTGAGAATGTGGGAGGAGATCAGGACGGAGTGGGTCTCGTCCCGGGTAAACTCATTGAAAAGCTCCAAGATCTCGTCCCGGACGATGGGGTCCAGTCCGGCGGTGGCCTCGTCCAACACCAGAAGTTGTGCCTGATGGCTGAGGGCAACGGCGATGGTGAGCTTCATTTTCATACCTCGGGAATAGTCCTTGAAGGCGGTTTTCTCCGGCAGAGCGAAACGGCGGCAATAGGCGTCGAAGGTATTCTGCTCCCAGCGGCGGTAGGTGGCAGCCATCACGCGGCCCACCTGCGGGGCGGTGAGGGTCTCAGGAAAGCACCCCTCGTCCAGCACCACGCCGATGTCCTCCTTGGCGTTCAGAAACTCCGGGGCGGAGACGTCCACGCCCAGCGCGGCGGCGGTGCCGCTGTCCGGCCGCAGCGCGCCCATGAGAATGCGGATGAGGGTGGATTTGCCCGCACCGTTCTCGCCCACCAGACCGCAGATGGTCCCGGCGGGAATGGCGAGAGTCACGTTCTTCAGAGAAAATTCTCCGAAGGATTTGCTGATATGGTTCAATTCGATAGCATTTGTCATAGAGATCCCTCCCACTTGCGGCGCAGCAGCTCCGTCAATTCCGACTCTGAAAGGCCGCAGGTCCGCGCCAGCTCTGCGGCGGCGGCCAGATGGTCCTCGAGCAGGTGGAGCGATTGCTCCCGGAACAGAGCCAGATCCGGCTCCGCCACAAAGCAGCCTTTGCCGGCCACGGTGTTGATCAGCCCTTGGGCCTCCAGTTCGTCATAGGCCCGCTTGGTGGTGATGACGGATATTTTCAGGTCCTTGGCCAGCCCACGGATGGAGGGCAGCGCGTCCCCCGGCGACAGAGCGCCGGAGAGGATCTGGGCCTTGATCTGCCCGCTGATCTGATCGTAGATAGGCTGGCCGCTGTTGTTTCGGATAATGAGTTCCATGGAAGTCCTCCGTTCGTACTGTACATACACAGTATATACAGTTGGCGCGAGATGTCAAGAGGGATTTTCAAAATTTTCCGTGGACGCTTCCGGGGAAGCGTGGTATACTGAGCGAAAAGAAGTAGGCGGGAGGAACGAATATGAGCGATTTGGAGCGGATCGAAGCGGCGATGGAGGAAAAGGTGCGGCCTGCTCTCCGTTCCCATGGCGGTGACATTTCCATCGACCATGTGGAGGGGAAAACGGTGTATGTAAAGCTGCTGGGCCAGTGCGCGGGATGCCCCTCGGCGGACCTGACCAATGAGACCATCGTGGAGGCGGAGCTGAAGGCGGCCCTGCCGGAGCTGGTGGAAAAGGCGGTGGTGGTCCAGACCGTCAGCGATGAGCTGTGGGAGCAGGCCAAGAAGCTGCTGCGGGAGCATCATCTGTAAAAGAAAAAAATAACGAAAACCCTCCCGGAAGCTGAGGCTTCCGGGAGGGCTTTTGCAAATATGAATTTATTCTACATCCTGCAGGGCGTCATAGCCCTCCTCGCCGGTGCGGACCTTCACCACGTTTTCCACATCGTAGACGAAGATCTTGCCGTCGCCGATATGGCCGGTGTAGAGCACCTTCTTAGCGGTTTCAATGACGCTGCGGACAGGCACCTTGCTGACCACAATGTCCAGCTGGATCTTGGGCAGCAGGGTGGGCTCCACCTCCACGCCACGGTAATACTCCGGCTTGCCCTTCTGAATGCCGCAGCCAAGAATGTGGCTCATGGTCATGCCGGTGATGCCCAGCTCCAGCATAGCTGTTTTCAGGGCCTCAAACTTGGATTCCTTGCAGATGATCTCCACCTTGGTGAACTTGGGGGCGGTGCCGTCGGCAGTGTCGAAGGAGGGACACGCTTGACGGGAATGGCCTCGGCGGCGGGCACACTGCCAGTGACGGCCACGGGGGCGTCGGTCTCCACGGCGGCGGTATCAGGCAGCATGGCGAAGCCGGCATAGGCGGTGAGCAGGCCGTGCTCGGAGACATCCAGACCGGTGATCTCTTCCTCCGGCGTGACCCGCAGGCCGATGGCGTGCTTTAGAATGGCGAAGACGATGGTGATGACCACAGCCACATAGAGGATCACGGAAGCAACGCCCAGGCACTGGACGCCAAAGAAGTGGAAGCCACCGCCGTAAAAGACCCCCTTTTCCGTGGACACGCCGGTGGCGAAGAGGCCGGTGAGGATAGTGCCCAGGGCACCGCAGACGCCATGGACCGAGATGGCGCCCACAGGGTCGTCAATCTTGGCAACCTTGTCGAAAAACTCCACGGCCAGCACGATGACCAGACCGAAGACGATGCCCATAACGGCGGCACCCAGAGGGGATACAGCGTCACACCCGGCGGTGATGCCCACCAGGCCCGCCAGAGCGGCGTTGTAGGTCATGGAGACATCTGGCTTGCCGTAGCGCAGCCAGGTGAAGATCAAGGTGGTGCAGCAGGCCACGGCAGTGCAGAGGTTGGTGTTGAAGAACACCAGACCGGCGCTGACGATCAGCTCGTCGGTGTCCATGCCTACGGTGGAGGCACCGTTGAAGCCGAACCAGCAGAACCAGAGAATGAACACGCCCAGAGCGGCAAAGGTCAGGTTGTGGCCTAAGATAGCACGGGGCTTGCCGTCCTTACCATACTTGCCGATGCGGGGGCCCAGCATCTTGGCACCGATCAGGGCGCAGACGCCGCCTACCATGTGGACACAGGTAGATCCGGCGAAGTCATGGAAGCCCAGCTCGCTGAGCCAGCCGCCGCCCCAGATCCAGTGGCCGGAAATGGGGTAGATCAAAAGGGAGATAGCGGCGGAGTAGATGCAGTAGGCGCTGAACTTGGTGCGCTCCGCCATAGCGCCGGAGACGATGGTGGCGGAGGTGGCGCAGAAGACGGTCTGGAAAATGGCGTAGGCCCACAGGGGGACGCCGGAGGGAAGGATGCTGCTGTAATCCTTCATGATCATGGGGTCAAACCAGCCGAAGAGGCCGGTGCCCGCGCCGAACATGATGCCGAAGCCGACAAGCCAGAAGCAAGGGGTGCCGATGCAGAAGTCCATCAGGTTTTTCATCAGGATATTGCCGGTGTTTTTGGCCCGGGTGAAGCCGGCCTCGCACATGGAGAAGCCCGCCTGCATGAAAAAGACCAGCGCTGCGCCCAGCAGCACCCAAATGGTGTTGACAGAACTGAATTCCATAGTTGTTTCCTCCCATTTTTGCCGTTTTCTTCCAGCGAACGGTTCTGCATATAAGAAGGCAATGGAGCCTTCCGAACGGTAAGACTCCATTGCCTTGCGTTTTGCCGGGAGACAGGAGCGGGTTCGCTTCCGCTGTCCGGCAGTTATATGCAGAAAAGATCGGGGGAAGAGAGAAAGCGTCTTAGAGCATGCACTCTAAGACGCCTTTGCCTTGATGGGGGCGTTATACACGGTTTGTCGGCTCTGTCAATCATACCGCGCCAATTTTGGCTGTTTTTACAAAAGCAAGACAGGGCAAACCGGGAATGTGTGTGTTTTCCCGTGATGTTACAGCCGGGTCACAACGGGAATGACCATGGGGCTGCGCTTGGTGTTTTTGAACAGGTAGCTGCTGACAGCGGACTTGACCGCGCCGCGGAGCTCACCGTCATCCCGGCCGCGCTTGCGGCTGCCGGTGACGCTGTCAGCGGCGTTCATGGCAACGTTTTGCAGCTCCTTCATCAGATCGCCGGATTCCTTCACATAAATGAATCCGCGGGTGATGATCTCAGGCGGGGACAGCAGCGCGCCGTCCTGCGTGGCGATGGGAAGGACCACCACCACCATGCCGTCCTCTGCCAGACGCTTGCGGTCCCGCATGACCACGGCACCCACGTCGCCCACGCCGGAGCCGTCCACATACACCTCGCCGGCGGGGACGGAGTTGGCGGACAGCTTCATGGACTTGCCGGTGATTTCAATGACGCCGCCGTTATCGGCGATGGCGATGTGATTGCGGTCCATGCCCATCTGCTGAGCCAGCTGGCAGTGGATCTGCAGCATCCGCTGCTCACCGTGGAGTGGGACGAAGAAACGGGGCTTCGTCAGGGCGTGGATGATCTTCAGCTCCTCCTGGCAGGCGTGGCCGGAGACGTGAAGCATATCCGCCCGGTCATAGACCACGGTAGCACCCTTGCGGAACAGCTCGTTGATGACACGGCCCACCGTGACCTCGTTGCCGGGAACGGCGGAGGCGGAGAGAATCACCTTGTCACCGGCGCCGATCTCCACCTGCTTGTGGGTGGAGAAGGCCATGCGGTACAGGGCGCTCATTTCCTCGCCCTGAGAGCCGGTGGTGACGATGACCTGCTTGTTTTTGGGCAGGCCCTTGATCTTGTTGATGTCCACCAAGGTGTTCTTGGGGACCTTCATGTAGCCCAGTTCCGTGGAGACCTTCATCATGTTCTCCATGCTGCGGCCGGTGACGGCCACCTTCCGGCCGCACTTGGCGGCGGCGTCCAGCACCTGCTGGACCCGGTGGACGTTGGAGGCGAAGGTGGTGACGATGATGCGCTCATCGCAGTTCTGGAACTGGCGCATGAAGGTGGCGCCCACCGTCTTTTCCGAGGGGGTGAAGCCGGGGCGCTCTACGTTGGTAGAGTCGGCGCACAGGCAAAGAACGCCCTCCTTGCCCAACTCGCCCAGGCGGGCCAGGTCGATGACCTCCCCGTCGATGGGGGTGGAGTCGATCTTGAAGTCACCGGTATGGACGATGGTGCCCATTTTGGTGTGGATGGCGAAAGCCACGGAGTCGGCGATGGAATGGTTCACATGGATGAACTCCACGGTGAACTTGCCCGCCCGGACGCTCTTGCCTGCCTCCACAGTGATGAGCTTGGTGGACTTCACCAGCTGGTGCTCCTCCAGCTTCAGCTTGATGAGACCGGCAGTGAAGCGGGTGCAGTAGATGGGCATGTTGATCTGCTTGAGAACGTAGGGGATGGCGCCGATGTGGTCCTCGTGGCCGTGGGTGATGAACAGGCCCCGGATCCGGGATTTGTTCTTGATGAGATAAGACACATCGGGGATCACGCAGTCGATGCCGTACATGTCATCACCGGGGAAGGCCATACCGCAGTCCACTACGATGATCTCGCCGCCGTATTCATAGGCGGTCATGTTCTTGCCGATCTCGTTGAGACCGCCAAGGGGAATGATTTTCAGTTTTTCTGCCATAGATATAGAAACTCCTTTGCTGAACGCCCTCAAAGGGGCGGAAATATGTAGGAGCTTTTCAGAGAATACGGATGACGTAAAGTGGACGCAGGCGCCTAAAGAGGCACGGCAAATAAAGACGTCCGTTGTCCGCACGGCCCCGTTTCGCCGGCGGAGGTTCGGTCACGTCTGTCCGATCTCGTATGAAAAGCTCTATTTATTCAACCGCAGGCTCCCGGGCCGCGGAAAAATACAGGTGAAATAAATAAACTGTAAGAAAACGGCAGGGAAGCCTTGCCCCCCGGTGCCAGATTTGATATAGTATAGCACAGAAAAGAGTATTTGTATACATAAAATTTTGAATGAGACGGAAATGCGCTGCAACACGGACAATAAAAAGGCAAATTGTTGCCGGGAGAAAGAATTTTTCGGCACCTATTGACAATTCCTGAAAATCTGCTACTGTATGCGCGTTGACATAGGACGGAGGAACCAACCATGCGGACCACCATTAAAATGATTGCGGAGCGGGCCGGTGTATCCATCGGCACAGTAGACCGGGTGCTCCATGACCGGCCTTATGTAAAGGCGGAAGTCCGGGAGCGGGTCCTGCGCGTGATGGAGGAGCTGGATTATCATCCCAACCGGATGGCCAGCGCCCTGGCCACCAGCGGTACGCCCCGGAAGCTGGCGCTGGTGCAGCCGGAATGGGAAGAGGGCTTTGTGCGGGATGAGATGGATGCCGGTACAGCCCGCTTTCTGGAGGAATACAGAGATTACAATGTGTCGCTGGACATCCGGAACTACCCGTCGGGGGACGAGGCGGAATGTCTGCGCTTGCTGAATGAGGCAGTGGAAAACGGCGCACAGGCCGTCGCGCTGTGCGCTTCCGGCACCGAGGAGATCCGGCGGGCGCTGGAACGGCTGTCAGAGCGGGGGATTCCGGTGGCGACCTTTAACTCCGACGTGCCCGGCGGACGGCGGATCTGCTATGTGGGCGAGGACGGCCATCGGGCCGGACGGGTGGCCGGAGAGATCGCATCCTGCTTCCTGAGCCGTGGTGATGCGTTTCTGGTCATCTATGCCGATCCGAAATATACGGCGCATAAGGCCCGTGTGGACGGGTTTCTGGAGCGGCTGGCGGAGCGGGGGATCCCGGAGGAAAACGGTGTGATCGCCGCCACCCACCGGGATTATCGGAAAACGGCGGAAACGGTGGAAGGTGCATTGGCGGCGCATCCAAATTTGCGGATGGTGTATATGGCGAACCCCAGCGTCCCGGCCTGCGCGGAGGTTCTCCGCAGTCGGGGCCTGACGGGGAAGGTCCACATCCTTTCCCACGACTGCGGCCCGGAGATCCAGGAACTGCTGAAAAGCGGCGAGGTGGATTTTACTATCGGGCAGGATCTGGCGTATCAGCCTTATCAGGCGCTGTCTGTGCTTTTTGAGGTATTGATGGGACAGCGGCCTGACCGGGACACCTATGTGACCGCTTGCCCCATTCTCAATTCGGAGAGTATTTGACGGTAAATATGGAAAGAAACGGGGGACTGCGGTCCTCCGCTGTTTCCGGGCAAAACTGTGTACGCACACATATAAACACATAATAAGGAGCGCATGATGAAAAAGCATCGTTTACCGGCGGCTGTGCTGGCGCTGGCCGCTTTGGGCTTTACCCTGGGCACCTGTGAATTTGTGATCGTGGGTATCCTGCCGGATATTGCGGCGGGGCTGAATGTATCTCTGGCCGCCGTGGGGCGGTTGGTCAGCGTATTTGCCGCCTGCTATGCGGTAGGAACGCCGCTGCTCACGGCCCTCACCGGACGGATGGACCGCTTCCGCCTGCTGATGGGGCTGATGCTCCTGTTTCTGGGTGTGAATGTCCTGAGCATGCTGGCTCCCGGCGTGGCGGTGCTGTATGCATCCCGTGTAGTGGCGGCGCTGGTGTCCGGGACCCTCACCGCAGTGGCTATGCTGTATGCGAAGGAGGTTTCTTCCCCGGAACAGACAGCCCGGGCCATTTCCGCCGTGTACGCGGGCTTTTCCGTGGCGGCGGTGGCGGGGGTGCCCATCGGTACAGCGGTGTGCCACGCTCTTGGTTGGCGGGCCACCTTTGGCGTGATCCTGGCAATGGGACTGGTGCTGCTGCCGGTGCTGGCCCGGCTGCTGCCGCGGGAGATCGATGTCCCTCCGGCAGAGGGCGGCCTGCTGAACCAGTTCGCGGTGCTGCGGGACAGTCGCTGCTGGCACTGCGTTTTGATGGTGCTGTTCAGCGCTTCCGCTACCTATACGGTCTACACCTATCTGACACCGACGCTGACCGGTACGCTGGGGCTGCCGGAGACGGCGGTCAGTCCGGTCCTGCTGGTGATGGGGCTTTGCAGTGCCGCCAGCAATTTGTTTTCCGGATGCCTTGCGGAAAAAGGGGGCCTGAAGCCCCTGCCGGTGTTCTTTGCCGCGCAGGTTCTGCTGTTTGCCGTGCTGCCTCTGCTGCTGGTGAACCGGTGGCTGGGATTGACAGGGCTGTTTGCCATGGGCCTGCTGATGTATCTGCTGAATACGCCGGTGCAGGTCCATTCTCTGAGATTGGCAGAGGCGGAATACCCGGCGGCAGCCAGCCTCTGCGCGTCGGTGCAGCCGGTGTCCTATAACTTTGGCATCGCCGCAGGCTCCTTTGCGGGCAGTCTGGTGCAGGATGCTTGGGGACTGCGACTGTTAGGCGTTCCGGCGGCGGTATTCGCTCTGCTGAGCCTGTGGCAGTGCAAAGGACTGCTGCGGTCCATTCAGCGCGGGAAAACCAGCCGGTAAGCGCAGACAACAGAACAGATATGAAAACAACACCATCCGAATGGATGGTGTTGTTTTTTGGACAGATACTTTACGCCCGGCTCCGCTTGGCAGAGCGTCCCTGAGCCGGACGGCGCTGGCAGACCTCGGCGGACAGAGGCTGGATGTCCCCGGCGGCCATCAGAGCCTGCCGTGTCAGAAGAGGACCGACCATTTCATAGATCAGCACAGAGAAGAGGGTGATGTTGCGGATCAATCCGCCCTGCTCTCCAAGCTGCATAGCGGTTGTGCACATTCCCAGCGCTACACCTGCCTGAGGCAGCAGGGTGATCCCCAGATATTTACAGATCTCCGGTCCGCATTTCATATATTTGGAGCTGGCAAAGGCACCGATATATTTGCCGGCAGAGCGGAACAGGATGTAGACCAGACCAATGCACACGATGGCCCAATCCGTAAAGACGCCCAACTCCAACTCCGCGCCGCTGATGACGAAGAACAGCGCAAAAAGGGGAGAGGTCCATTTGTCTGCGGCTTTCATCAAATCGGCAGACTGGGGGCAGAGATTGCAGAACACCGTTCCCAACATCATGCAGACCAGAAGAGAGGAAAAGCTGATAGTTACCGGCCCAAGGGTGATGTGCGACATGGACAGGGCCACTGTCAGAAAAACGAGGGAAATGGTCATGTTCAGGCGGTTTGTATTGGAATGAAAGAGGACCTCCAGCTTGGTCAGCAGCCAGCCTGCGGCGGAACCCAATGCCAGAGATGCGATGATCTCCAGCAGGGGGTTGAGCAGAATGGAGATCAGATCCAACTCGCCGCTGACCAGCGCTTTGGAAATGCCGAAGCTGACCGCAAACGCAATCAGACCCACTGCGTCATCCAGTGCGACGATGGGCAGAAGAAGATTGGTCACCGGACCCTTTGCTTTATACTGGCGCACCACCATCAGCGTGGCGGCCGGCGCAGTAGCCGTCGCAATGGCGCCCAAGGTGATCGCCTGAGCTGCGGACAGCTTTTCCGGCAGCAGCATGTGGACCGTCAGCAGTGCGGCGTCCACCAGCAGGGTGGCGGTCAAGGCCTGAACAACGCCGATGACGGCAGCCTGGTTGCCCGTGGACTTCAGGTCCTCCAGACGGAACTCATTTCCGATGGAAAAGGCGATGAAGCCCAGCGCCACCTCAGAGACCAGATGCAGACTGCTTACCGCTTCAGCCGAGACCAGGCCCAGACCGGTAATATGCATGCTCCCCAGAACATAGGGGCCGATCAGTACACCGGCCACCAGATACGCAGTTACGTCCGGCAATCGCCACAGGTTGAATACACGTGTCATCAGAAGTCCCGCCAGAGCCGCGATGGAAACAGATAAGAGTGTAGACATGTGAATGAATCCTTCTCTCCTGCATTTGATTGCATCAGTATACACCTTGGCTTTTATAAAATCAATGCAAACGTTTGCAATATTTACAAAATCTTTATGTGAAATTTTTCGACTGTTTATGCGCATATAACGATCATTAAAAAATAATTTTTCAAATAAAAGACAAAAGTAACGATAACGTTTGCACTTTGAAGACAGCCTCGGACTTTGGCATTTTCACACGAGGGCAGAGTAAAAAAGAGAAGCCCCATGGAATGGGGCTTCTCCGGATCGTACGCGGTTGAGGCTGTATTTAGAGGTACGGCTTGCGTTCAGCCCTTGCGAGGGAAGCCAGCCGTCCTATGGCAGGAATGCTTTACCGGATCATTTCACAATCAGGGTCTGGCCGTCCATCTCCTCCGGTACGGCAAGGCCCATCACATCCAGAATGGTGGGAGCGATGTCCGCCAGACGGCCCTGACGCAATTCTGAGCCGGCGCCGCAGAGGATGAAGGGCACCAGATCGGTGGTGTGGGCGGTCATGGGAGAGCCGTCCTCCTGGGTCATGGTCTCGGCGTTGCCGTGGTCGGCGGTGATCATGGCGATGCCGCCCATTTTCATGGTGGCGTCCACCACACGGCCCACGCACTCATCCACGGTCTCCACGGCCTTCACCGCCGCGTCAAAGACACCGGTGTGACCCACCATGTCGCAGTTGGCGAAGTTCAGGATGATGACATCATACGCACCGGATTCGATTCGCTCCACGCACTTGTCGCACACCTCGTAGGCACTCATCTCCGGCTGGAGATCGTAGGTTGCCACCTTGGGAGAGGGCACCAGCACCCGGTCCTCGCCGGGGAACTGGGTCTCCACGCCGCCGTTGAAGAAGAAGGTCACATGGGCATACTTCTCCGTTTCCGCGATGCGGAGCTGGGTCAGTCCCAGGTTGCTGAGATACTCACCCAGACCGTTGCGGACGGCCTGACGGGGGTAGGCCACCTCCACATTGGGCATGGTAGCGTCATACTCCGTGGTGCAGACGAAGGTCACGGGGAAATACTGGCGGGTGAAGCCGTCGAACTTCGGGTCCACAAGGGTCCGGGTGATCTCACGGGCCCGGTCAGGGCGGTAGTTGAAGAAGATCACACTGTCATTATCGGAGATGGTGCCGTCCCCATCACAGATCACCGGTTCGATGAACTCGTCGGTGACGCCGGCGGCGTAGGCATCCTTCACCGCTGCCACGGGCAGGGGATTGACGTGGGCGCTCTCACCGTAGACCATGGCGTCATAGGCGGCTTCCACACGGTCCCAGCGCTTGTCGCGGTCCATGGCGTAGTAACGGCCCATGAGGGTTGCGATCTTACCCACGCCCAGCTCCCGGCACTTTTCCACCGTCCGGGTCACATAGTCCACGCCGGAGGTGGGGGAAACGTCCCGTCCATCCAGAAATGCGTGGATGTAGACCCGCTCAAGGCCACGGTCCTTTGCCATCTGCATCAGGGCGAAGAGGTGGTCGATGTGGGAGTGGACGCCGCCGTCGCTGAGCAGACCCATGAGGTGAAGGGCAGAGCGCTTTTCCTTGCAGGCGTCCATGGCGTGAACATAGGCGGGATTCTGGAAGAAATCTCCGTCATCAATGGATTTGCTGATCCGGGGCAGGTCCTGAAACACCACCCGGCCTGCGCCGATGTTGGTGTGGCCCACCTCACTGTTGCCCATCTGGCCTGCAGGCAGACCTACATCCAGACCAGAGGCGGACAGCTCTGTATGGGCATACTCCTGAAAGAACTGATCCAGACGAGGAGTGTTGGCGGCGGCAACGGCGTTGCCCTCCGTCTCGGTCCGGAGACCGAATCCGTCCATAATGATGAGTGTGGTCGGTGTTTTGTTCATAGAAACCTCATTTCGCATAAAGGGGGGGACTGTGTCCCCCCGCTTTTCCGCATTATTCCTGGTTGGCCGCGTTGATGATGTCCACGAACTGCTCGGGCTTCAGAGCAGCACCGCCGATGAGGCCGCCGTCGATATCGGGCTGGGCCAGCAGCTCAGCAGCATTCTTGGGGTTCATGCTGCCGCCGTACTGAATGGTGACGCTGCGGGCCACGCGGGCACCGTACAGGCCACGGATGGCAGCACGGATGTTGGAGCAGACCTCACCGGCCTGCTCGGCAGTGGCGGTCTTGCCGGTGCCGATGGCCCAGATGGGTTCATAGGCGATGATGCAGCGGCGCAGTTTCTCAGCAGGGACACCGTTCAGAGCGCTCTTGACCTGCAGAGCGATCCACTCGTTGGTGATGCCGGTTTCGCGCTGCTCCAGGCTCTCGCCCACGCAGATGATGGGGTTCATGCCGGCGTTCAGCACAGCGTGGACCTTCTTGTTGACAGTCTGGTCAGTCTCGCAGAAATACTGACGGCGCTCGCTGTGACCCACGATGACGTACTTCACGCCCAGATCCTTCAGCATATCGGCGGAAACCTCGCCGGTGTAAGCGCCCTTCTCCTCAAAGTAGACGTTCTCGGCACCCACGGAAATCCGCAGATCCTTGAAAGCCTTCATAGCGGTGGAAATATTGCAGGCGGGGACACAGATCAGGGTGTCGCACCACTTGGCGCGGGGCATGATCTTCTTCAGGTCCTCGGCGAATTTCTTGGTCTCGGTGGCGGTCATGTTCATCTTCCAGTTGCCGGCGATGACAGTCTTACGGTATCTGCGGTTCATAACTCTTTTTTCTCCTTTTGTATCTTTGATAACGATGATCGGACCGTTTCGGAGGGCCGTCAGGGCGGTCCGAAAAAGGCTCGACAATAAAACTTATTATTTTATAGCGAAAACGAGGGGATTTGTCAAGTATTTTTGAAAAATTCGACTGTTTTTGCGAAAAAATCGTATGGAAAGCGGCAGAATGCTCTGCCGCTTTGTGGGATCGAACTATGTGGAGATCCTGATTTTGCCGGACAGCGATAGCGGGCAAAGCTCGTTGCGCTGCAATTACTTATCCAGCAGGCAGGCCACGCCGGGAAGCTCCTTGCCCTCCATGAATTCCAGGGAAGCACCGCCGCCGGTGGAGATGTGGGTCATCTTGTCAGCATAGCCCAGCTGCTCCACAGCCGCAGCAGAGTCGCCGCCGCCGATGATGGTGATGGCGGAGGTCTTGCTGAGAGCCTCGGCCACAGCCTTGGTGCCCACAGCAAAGGCGGGGAACTCAAACACGCCCATGGGGCCGTTCCAGATAACGGTACCGGCGTCGGCCACAGCGTCGCAGTACAGCTTCACGGTTTCGGGGCCAATGTCCAGACCCTGCCAGCCGGCGGGGATCTCACCGGACTTGACTACCTTGCTGTTGGCGTCGGGAGAGAAGGCGTCTGCGATCACGGTGTCCACCGGCAGCAGCAGCTTTACGCCCTTGGCCTTGGCCTTTTCCAGCATTTCCAGAGAATAGGCTTCCCAGTCGGCTTCCAGCAGGCTGTCGCCCACCTGACCGCCCTGAGCGGCAGAGAAGGTGTAGGCCATGCCCCCGCCGATGATGATGGTGTCGGCGATCTCCAGCAGATTGTTGATGACGCCAATCTTGGAGGAGACCTTGCTGCCGCCAAGGATAGCTACCAGAGGCCGCTTGGGGTTAGCCAGCGCGCCGCCGATGACTTCCAGTTCCTTCTCGATCAGGAAGCCGGAGACGGCGGGGAGATAAGCCGCCACACCGGCGGTGGAGGCGTGAGCCCGGTGGACGGCACCGAAAGCGTCGGACACGTAGACCTCGGCCATGGAAGCCAGCTTTTGTGCGAAGGCGGGATCGTTCTTGGTCTCGCCCTTTTCAAAGCGGGTGTTTTCCAGCAGCAGGATCTGACCGGGCTGCAGGGCCGCGCCCTTAGCCTGGGCATCCTCACCCACAACGTCGCTGGCGAAGATAACTTCCTGTCCCAGCAGCTCTGTCAGACGGGCGGCTACGGGAGCCAGGGTCAGCTTCTTCTGCTCCTTGCTCCAGGCAGCCTCGGTGAGTTCTGCGGGATCCTTACCCTTTTCTGTCTGCTTTTTGACCCATTTGTCAAAATCCGGCTGGGGCTTTCCCAGGTGAGAGCAGGCGATCACCGCCGCGCCCTGATCCAGCAGATACCGAATGGTGGGCAGAGCGGCCACGATGCGCTTGTCACTGGTGATGGCACCGGTCTTTTTGTCCTGAGGGACATTGAAATCGCAGCGGAGAAGGACCTTCTTGCCCTTCACGTCGATGTCGCGGACGGTCTTTTTCTGGTAATTCATAAGCAAACTCCTATACGATCATTGATTTGCAGTGATTAAGGGGTTTTCGCCATTTCCCCCACACCCAGCAGGCCGGGGAAATCATTTTGCCGCAGCGCCTCGTACACGCATACGGCCACCGTGTTGCTGAGGTTCAGGCTCCGGGCCTCGTCGATCATGGGCAGACGGATGCAGCGTTCCCGGAAACGCTCTCGGAGATCCATGGGAAGTCCGGCGGTCTCTTTGCCGAAGAAGATCCAGCTATTCGGGGAGAACCGGGCTTCCTGATAGGATCGGGGGGCTTTTGTGGTGGTCAGCCAGCAGTCCTGCGCGGCCTCCGGACGCTTTTCAAAAAAGTCATCCAGGTTTTCATAGTCAAAGACCTCCACCAGATGCCAGTAGTCCAAACCGGCCCGCCTGACAGCCCGCTCGGAGATGTCAAAGCCCAGCGGCCGGATCAGATGCAGACGGCTGCCGGTGGCAGCGCAGGTACGGGCGATATTGCCGCAATTCTGAGGGATCTCAGGCTCCACCAATACGATATTCAGCACAGATATTCCCTCCTTTTGGCTCGAATGGATATTATTGTAATCCTTTACCGATAGAAATTCAACTGTTTTGTGGTGAATTTTGCGATTCTTTGGGCGGTTGAATGGTTTGCGCGGGGGGAGTGGGTATGTATTCTCAAAAAATTGAGGTTTTTTAGTTAATTTGCTGAATTTCCGGTGTCTTTGATAAATTCAAACAGAAAAGGACGAAAGATTTGGAGGAAATTACCTTGAACTTTTTCCGGGAAGGGGTGGATTTCCCTAAAAAGTTTGGTATAATGACAGTGATAAGATTCCGGTCGCCATGCGGCCTGACGGACAGGAGGGACTTACCATGGATCACACGTGTCGTGCTGTGTTTATTCTGGAAGAGGATCACTCTATTCCTGCAGGTCACAAACCGCTGATGCTGGAAGCCATATTGCACCGCCCAATCATGGAGCGGGCCGTTGTGCAATGTTTGGCGGATGGCGTTCAGCGGTTTTTTGTTGTCTGCTCGCCCCGCTTTGCTGAGGAGGCGGCTGCCTGCTTCCCGGAGGGAACGGATGTTGTGATCTCTGAGCAGCATGCCGAGCTTTTGAATTTCCTGGACAATGACGAGGACACCCTGGTCCTCTGCCGCGCGGCTCTGCCTATGGCTCAGGCCGGCCCCGGCTTTGCCTATTCCGCACCCGGACGGGAACTGCGGGAGGTCTGGAAGAACAAGATGACCAACGCTGTATCCGGCGCTTCGCTGGTGTCCGGCTGGCTGCCGATCTTCGGACCGGAGACCATCGCTGAACTGGAACCGGTTTTGGCGAAGATGGAACAAGAAACGTAATTTTGAAATTTTGAATATATAAAATATACAGAAAAGAGAGGAAAATTCCTATGATTTCTCACGGGAAGGACATCAAAGTTTTCTGCGGTAACGCAAACCAGCCTCTGGCGGCTGAGATCTGCCAGATGATGGGCACCAAGCTGGGTGAATCTGAGGTCAAGAGCTTCGCTGACGGCGAGGTCTCCGTCTCCCTGTACGAGACCGTCCGCGGCAGCGACGTGTTCGTAGTCCAGTCCACCTGCAAGCCTGTCAATGACAACCTGATGGAGCTGCTGGTGATGATCGACGCGCTGCGCCGCGCTTCTGCCGGCCGTATCACCGCCGTCATCCCCTATTTCGGCTATGCCCGTCAGGACCGCAAGGCCAAGGCCCGCGATCCCATCTCTGCCAAGCTGGTGGCCAACATGATCACCGCTGCCGGTGCTGACCGTGTGCTGACCATGGACCTCCACGCCTCCCAGATTCAGGGCTTCTTCGACATCCCCGTGGATAACCTGCTGGGCAACCCCATCTTTGTGGATTATTATGCCAAGAAGTTCGGCGACAAGTGCGAGGATATGATGGTCGTTTCTCCCGACGTGGGCTCCGTGGCCCGTGCCCGCGCCTTCGCTCAGAAGCTGCACATGCAGCTGGCTATCGTGGACAAGCGCCGCCAGAAGGCCAACCAGTGCGAGGTCATGAACGTCATCGGTGACGTGAAGGGCAAGGACTGCATCCTCTTTGATGACATGGTGGATACCGCAGGTTCCCTGTGCAACGCTGCCAAGGCCATCGTGGAAGTGGGCGGCGCCAACAAGGTCTACGCCTGCGCCAGCCACGGTGTCCTCTCCGGTCCTGCCATTGACCGTCTGGAGTCCAGCAACATTGAGGAGCTGGCTCTGCTGGATACCATTCCCGCCCATCCCGAAGCGGTCCGGGCACGGATCAAGTATCTGTCCGTGGCTTCCATGTTCTCTGAGGCTATTGAGCGTACCTATCAGGAGGTCTCCATCTCCAAGCTGTTCCGGTAACGATCCGGCCCAAAATCAGCGCATTGAGTGTAATATAAAAAACGGGGAAGCAGACTTGCTTCCCCGTTTGAATCTGTAGATAAAGAGGCAAAATTCCCGCAACGGTAAGGAAGAGTGTGCGCGGGAAACCCAAGAGGGGTGTCCTGCGCTATTGAAATCTGCTATTTTCGGAACTTTTATAAGTTCTGAAAATAGGTTCAGCGGGGAGAAAATACTTTTTCGACACGCTGAAACGGGGAAGCAGACTTGCTTCCCCGTTTTCTTTGGTATATGATACAAGCAAACAAGGAGGAATTCCCTATGATCTTTGAAAAATCCGGCGGGGCGGTGGACTGGCTCATCGTGGGCCTGGGCAATCCCGGCCAGAAATATGAGCACACCCGCCACAATATGGGCTTTCTCACGGTGGATCTGCTGGCGGAACAGCTGAACGTGAAACTGAACAAAGTGAAGTTCAAATCTGCCTATAACATCGTCCGCTTCGGGGGCCAGAAGTGCCTGGTGATGAAGCCCCAAACCTATATGAACCTCTCCGGCGAGGCCGTCCATGAGGCTGCGCAGTTCTACAAAATTCCCGCCGACCATGTGTTGGTGATCTACGATGACGTGTCCCTCCCCGTGGGCAAGCTGCGGGTGCGGCCCACCGGCTCCGCCGGTGGTCATAACGGCATCAAGAACATCATCGCCCACCTGGGCACCCAGGATTTCCCCCGCATCAAAATCGGCACCGGTGCCCCGGCAGGGGGCGGTGCCGAGATGATCGACTGGGTCATCGGCGTTCCCTCTCAGGCGGAGCGGAAGATCCTGGTGGAAAGCTTTGAAACTGCCATTAAGGCCGCGGAGGACATCATCGAAAACGGCTGCCAGAAGGCCATGAACGACTATAACTGACCGGCCTGACGGGCATATAATAGCATAGGAAAACAGCGGCACACCCCGGCCACCAAGGCCGGAGTGCGCCCATTTGTGCGTAAAGCATGACTTTTGTCAGGAGGTGTCGGATGGACGCATTTCTGAAAGCCTTACAAACTCTGCCGGAGGTTGCGGAACTCATCAGCCGGGTGGAAAACGGCGGATGCCCCGCTGTCCTCACCGGCACCCAGCCGGTACAGCGGGCCTGCGTCGGCGCGGCGGTGGCCGCCGGAGCCGGACGGCCCATGGTGTTTCTCTGTGCCGACGAGCGGGAGGCCCGCCAACTGGCGGGGGACCTGCAAAGCCTGACCGGCGAGACGCCGGTGACGCTGCTGGCGAGAGAATGGCAGTTCCGGCCCAACGCTGTTTCTTCCCGTGAATGGGAGCGGAGCCGCTTGGCGGCGCTGCACCAGATGGCGGCGGGCAATGCGCCGGTAGTGGTTGCCACGGTGGACGCCCTCTTGGCCCGGACCATGCCGCCCCATCGGTTGGCAGAGCTGTCCGTGACGCTGGAGACAGGCGGCCGGGCGGATCTGAAGGAGCTGACGGACCGCTTGTTACAGGCGGGGTATAGCCGCTGCGATCAGGTGGAGGGCGTGGGCCAGTTCGCTCTGCGGGGCGGTATTTTAGACGTGTTCTCCCCCCTGATGGAGCAGCCGGTGCGGTGCGAGTTTTTCGACGATGAGATCGATTCTCTGGGACTGTTCGACCCCGGCACCCAGCGGCGGACGGAAAACGTCTCCTCTGCGCTGCTGCTGCCGGCGGCGGAGGTCTTACCGGGACTGACCCCCGGCGGGCTTACCCATCTGGCGGAGCAGATCGAAAAGCTGGCCGTCAAGTACGCTAAGAAAGAAAACGGAGAGAAGATCGCCCAGACCCTCCGGGGAGACGCGGAGCGTTTCCGCAGCGGCGCGGAGGTAGGCGGCCTGGATCGCTATCTGAGCCTGATCTACCCGGACGCCGCCGGAGGCGCGGACTACCTGCCGCCGGACGCCGTGGTGTTCCTCTGCGAAGGAGGGCGCGTTGAACAGCGGGTGAAAACCGTGCTGCTTCAGCTCCATCAGGACACGGAGGCCCTTATGGAGGCCGGTCTGATGGTGGGGGACGCGGCGGAGGTCTGTCTTTCCGGAGAGGCGCTGTTCGCGCGGTTGGCGGATTTTCCGGTGGTGATACTGGACGCGCTGCCCACCTCCCGGCACCCCTTGAAGCCCCACGGCCTGCTGACCATCAACGCCCGGCAGCTCAGCTCTTACGGCGGCAGTCTGGAGACTGCTGTCACGGACTTGGAGCACTACCGGAATACCGGCAGCGCTGTGCTGGTGCTCTGTGGCGGAGAGGTCCGGGCGAAGAACCTGCTGCGGCTCCTGGAGGAGCGGGGGATCCCTGCTACGCTGGATCTGAAGGGGACCGCTATGCCGAAACCCGGCGAGCTGCGGATCACCGTGGGAGCACTGTCCGCGGGCTGTGAGTGGCCGTCCTTGAAGCTGGCGGTGCTGACGGAGGGCCAGCTGACGGCCCCCACCCAGAAAAAGCTGAAGCTGAAAAAGGACTCCAACCGCCAGAAGCTGCAATCCTTCACCGACCTGTCCCCCGGCGACCTGGTGGTGCATGTGCACCATGGCATCGGCCGCTTCGCGGGCATCCAGCGGATGCCGGTGGACGGCGTGGAAAAGGACTATATCAAGATCGACTACGCCGGGGGCGACTGCCTGTACGTGCCCGTCACCCAGTTGGACATGGTGAGCAAATACATCGGCGGCGGTGAGGATCAGGAGCGGACCCGGCTCAATAAGCTGGGCGGAACGGAGTGGGCCAAGCAGAAAACCAAGGCCCGGAAAGCCGCCAAGGATCTGGCAGCGGGGTTGACCAAGCTGTACGCCGAGCGGCAACGCCGCCCCGGCTTCGCCTTCTCGCCGGATTCCCCGTGGCAGACGGAGTTTGAAGAGGCGTTCCCCTACGCGGAGACCGGCGACCAGTTACAGGCCATCGCGGACATCAAGAAGGATATGGAGCAGTCCCGGCCCATGGATCGCCTCCTTTGCGGCGATGTGGGCTACGGCAAGACGGAGGTGGCGCTCCGGGCCATTATGAAATGCGTCCTGGACGGCAAGCAGGCGGCAATTTTGGTGCCCACCACCGTTCTGGCCCAGCAGCACTACGCCACCGCCTGCGGCCGGTTCAAGGACTTCCCGGTGAAGATCGAGGTACTCTCCCGGTTCACCAGCGCCAAGGAGCAGAAACGCATTCTGGAGGCGGCCCGCACCGGCGGTCTGGACCTGCTGATCGGCACCCACAAGCTCTTGCAGAAAAATATGGAGTTCAAGGATCTGGGGCTGCTGGTCATTGATGAGGAGCAGCGCTTCGGCGTGACCCACAAGGAGCGGCTCAAGGAGATGAGCCGTCAGGTGGACGTGCTGACCCTGTCTGCTACCCCCATCCCCCGGACGCTGAACATGGCCCTCTCCGGTCTGCGGGATATGTCTACCATTGAGGAGCCGCCAGCCGACCGTCAGCCGGTGCAGACCTATGTGTTGGAGCACGACTGGGCCATTCTGGAGGATGCCATGCGGAAGGAATTGGCCCGGGGCGGTCAGATCTACTACCTACACAACCGGGTGGAGACCATTGACCTCACTGCCTCCCGCATCCAGAAGCTGCTGGGGCCGGAGGTCCGGGTGGTGGTGGGCCACGGCAAGATGGGCGAGCAGGAGCTGTCCGCCGTCATGCAGGCCATGGTGGATGGCGAGGCGGATGTGCTGGTGTGCACCACCATTATTGAGACGGGCATCGACATTCCCAACGTCAATACCCTCATCATGGAGGACGCTGACCGGTTGGGCCTTGCCCAGCTCCACCAGATCCGGGGACGGATCGGACGCAGTACCCGCCGGGCTTACGCCTACCTCACCTACCAGAAGGGCAAGATCCTGCAGGAGACCGCCGCCAAGCGGCTGGCGGCCATCCGGGAGTACGTGGAATTCGGCTCCGGCTTTAAGATCGCCATGCGGGATCTGGAGATCCGGGGCGCGGGCAATCTGCTGGGACCGGAGCAGTCCGGCTACCTGATGAGCGTGGGCTATGACCTGTATCTCAAGCTGCTGGAGGAGGCGGTTTTGGAGGAACGGGGCGAGGAAAAGAAAATCGAGACGGAATGTGCCGCCGACCTGACCCTGAACGCCAACATTCCGGAGCGGTATGTGGCTTCGCCGGAGCAGCGGATGGACCTTTACCGCCGCATTGCCGCCATCCGCACCAACGACGATGCCTCCGATTTGATGGACGAGATGATCGACCGCTACGGCGAGCCGCCTAAACCGGTGCTGGCCCTGCTGGACGTGGCGCTGCTGCGGGCGGCCGCCGCCAAGGCGGGGGTGTCCGACATCACCCAGAAGAAGGACGTTCTCCGCTTCACCTTGGCGGTGTTTCGGCCGGAGGCCCTTGTGCAGGTGTGCGGCCTGGCCAAGTACAAGTTCCGCCTGACCCTCTCTGCCGGAGAAACGCCTATGCTGACGCTGAAGCTGAAGCCCGGTGCCGACGTGCTGGACACGGCTTTGGAACTGGTGGAGGATCTGAAGCTGGCAACACAGGCGCTGGAGAAAGCGTAAAGTTCTGCTTTGCCGGACGGTGCGGTTGCCCAAAAGAAATATCGAACAAAAAAGAGCTATCTGATCTCACCTGAGACCAGATAGCTCTTGATTCTTAATGATTCAGCTTTTTGAGGGGCGGCTTATTCCCATTCGATGGTGCCGGTGGGCTTGGGAGTCAGATCCCACAGAACACGGTTGACGCCGGAGACCTCGTGAGTGATGCGGTCCACGATGTGCTGCATCATGCCGAAGTCCAGCTGGGCCACCTCGGCAGTGACGGCATCCACGGTGTTGACGGCCCGGATGATGACCGGCCAGTCGAAGGAACGCTTGCCGTCGATGATGCCGGTGGACTTGATGTCGGGCACTACGGTGAAGTATTGCCAGACCTTGCCCTCCAGGCCGTTCTTGGCGAATTCCTCACGGAGGATGGCGTCGGATTCCCGAACGGCCTCCAGACGGTCACGGGTGATGGCGCCGATGCAGCGGACGCCCAAACCGGGGCCGGGGAAGGGCTGACGGTAGACCATGTTGTCGGGCAGCCCCAGCGCCTTGCCTACCACACGGACCTCGTCCTTGTAGAGCAGCTTCACCGGCTCCACCAGCTCAAACTGCAGATCCTCGGGCAGGCCGCCTACGTTGTGGTGGGACTTGATGCCGTCGGATTCCAGAATGTCGGGGTAAATGGTGCCCTGAGCCAGGAAGGAGATGCCCTCCAGCTTCTGAGCTTCTTCAGCGAAAACGTCGATGAACTCCTTGCCGATGATCTTGCGCTTCTGCTCCGGGTCGGAAATGCCGGCCAACTTGTCCAGAAAGCGATCCACAGCGTCCACATAGATGAGGTTGGCGTCCATCTGGTTCTGGAACACCTCGATGACCTGCTCGGGCTCGCCCTTGCGGAGCAGACCGTGGTTCACGTGAACGCAGATGAGCTGCTTGCCGATGGCTTTGATGAGCAGAGCGGCGACTACGGAGCTGTCCACACCGCCGGAGAGGGCCAGCAGGACTTTCTTATCACCGATCTGCTGACGCAGTTCTGCGAGCTGCTGGTCGATAAAGCTCTCTGCCAGAGCGGGGGTGGTGATGCGCTCCATGGTTGCGGGACGAACGTTGCTTGACATGGTAGGTTCCTCCTTGTATTTTGAATTGAATAGATCCTGTTGAAAAAGGGGAGGCAGCGTCATGATGCGCCGCCTCCCGCGGAATGGTGAGGACGATCAGTCGTCGTCCCGGAACACAATGTTGCCGGGCTCGGCGGATTCAATAATAGCCAGAGACTTCAGGTTGACGCCGGCAGCGCGCAGACGGTCGCCGCCGCCCTGGAAGCCCTTTTCCACGGCGCAGCCGATGCCCATCAGGGTGGCGCCGGCGGCGGTCACGATGTCGCACAGACCGCGCATGGCTTCGCCGTTGGCCATGAAGTCATCAATGATGAGGACCTTATCGTCAGAGGAGAGCCACTCCTTGCTTACCAGCAGGGTGACCTTCTTCTTGTAGGTATAAGAGTAGATGTCGCTCTGATAGAGGCCGCCCTCGATGTTGTCGCTCTTGGCCTTCTTGGCAAAGATCATGGGTTTATGGAAATAGGTGGCCACAGCGGTGGCCAGAGCAATGCCGCTGGCTTCTGCCGTGAGGACCATGGTGACCTCGTCCATATTAAAATACTTGCCGAATTCCTCAGCGATCCAGGTCAGCAGTCCGGTGTCGATACGGTGGTTCAGGAAACCGTCCACCTTGATGATATTGCCGGGCAGAACCTTGCCCTCTTTTACGATCCGCTCCTTCAGCTCCTGCATTTGGTGCTCCCCCTTTGTGCTTTCTATTTATATAATCGTTTTTTTAAGTAGAGACTGCCTTTATTATCCCGGATTTCTACTGCTTTTGCAACTGCTTTTCCACACAAAAACTATTGCCGGGAAGTTGGTGACTTTGTGAAAATGCGTGCCGCAAACGGACAAAAAGCCGTGAAAAGCCGCACCGTGGAAAAACACGGCGCGGCTTTCCTTATTTTTCAGCCAGACGGTCAGCGACGGTCTTGAGCCAATCACCCTGGAAATCCTCGATGCTGCCGGCGTCCGTCAGGGATGCCAGAGCGGGATCGATGGGCATTTCCGCCAGGAGAGGCAGGTTGTGCGCGGCAGCGGCCTGAGCCGTTTTGCCCTCACCGAAGAGGTAGATCTTCTTGCCGCAGTCCGGGCAGGCCACATAGCTCATGTTTTCCACCAGACCCACGATGGGGACATTCATCATTTCCGCCATCTTGACGGCCTTTTCCACCACCATGCCAACCAGATCCTGGGGAGAGGCCACGATGATGATGCCGTCCAGAGGGATGGACTGGAACACGGACAGGGACACGTCGCCGGTTCCGGGAGGCATATCCACAAACAGATAGTCGCAGTTCCACAGAACATCCGTCCAGAACTGCTGGACCACGCCGGAAATGACGGGACCGCGCCAGATCACGGGGTCGGTCTCATTCTCCAGCAGGAGGTTGATGGACATGACCTGGATGCCGGTCTTGGATACCGAAGGGATCAGGGCGTTTTCCGTGCCCATGGCCCGGTCATGGATGCCGAAGGCCTTGGGGATGGAGGGGCCGGTGATATCAGCGTCCAGAATACCGACCTGATAGCCACGGCGGCGCATGGTAACAGCCAACTGGCTGGTGACCATGGATTTGCCTACGCCGCCCTTACCGGATACGATACCATAGACCTTGCCCACATGGGCATCGGCATGGTGGGCCTTCAGCAGGGACTGAGACTCCCGGGAAGCACAGCTCTCCCCGCAGCTGGAGCAGTCGTGCGTACATTCACTCATAAGCTTGAATCTCCTTTTTCTATTTCAAATCTCACTATAAATAATAGTATGACCGGAATGATCAGAACTATCTTATACCCATTCCGGTCAGTTCGTCAACACCTTGATCATAAATGAGACCGTCGATAAAGCGGTAAATTCACTGCAACGGTAAGGAAGGGTGTGTGCGGGAAACCCAAGAAGGGTGTCCTGCGCCATTGAAATCCCAAGTTTTCAAAACTTTTATAAAGCTCTGAAAGCTTGTTCAGTGAGGCGAAAAGACTTTTTCGACACGCTGAATAAATAACCGCTTGTCACAGACGCTGAACGGCTACTTCCGGGTCTCCGGCGAAGAAATCGGCCTCCCGGCTGTGGCAGGTGAACAGGAGGATCTGCCGATGGGCTGCTGCCTGCTTCAGCCACCGGAGGGCGGCGGCGCAGCGCTCGTCGTCGAAATTGGTGAGAGCGTCATCCAGAATGATGGGGATGGACTTTTCCAGTGGCAGCACCAGCTCGCAGATAGCCAGCCGGGCGGAGAGGTAGAGCTGATCCGCGGCTCCGGCGGACAAAAGCTGGATGTCCCGGTCAATGGGGTCCCCGGCGGGGCGGGCAGCGAGGTGAAAGCTCCGGTCCAGAGCGGCGGCGGTGTAGCGTCCCTCTGTCAGATCATGGAAGATCTCCGCCGTCCGGCGGCTGAGCTGGGGGGAAAATCGGTTTTGCAGGACGGTGTTGGCATCGGTCAAAGTGTCCATGGCCAGACGCAGGGCGTCATATTCCTCCTGAAGCTGACCGGTCTGGCTTTGCAGAGATTCGGCGAAAGCCCGCAGCCCGTCAGGATCCCCCATAGCGTGAAGCTGACCGGTCAGACGGTCGGTGGCGGAACGGGCGGCGGCCAACTGGACCTGCGCCTGTGCCAGCGCATCCGCGACGGTTTCCCGACTGCGAAGAGGAGGAGTTGATTCCATATCACAGCTGTCCGGGATGCCTTGCTGAACCAGAAGATCCAGACGGACCTGAGCTTCTCTGGCGGCGGTCTGGGCCTCGGACAGTGCCTTACGGCGCTGGGCGGCCTGCCGCAGGACCTGATCGGCGGTGGGGATGTCAAAGGCGGCGGGGGCAAAGCGCCGGACCTCCAACAAAATTGCCTGTTCGTTGGTGGTCAGGGTATTGTAGTAAGCGTCGGCGGTGGCGGATTTGGTGTTCAGGTCCGCCTGCGCGGCGTCCCGGACCTCCACGGCGGCGGTATAGGCATCCGCAAAGGCAGTAATCTCGTTGGTATCCGTGGTGCCGAACCGCTTCATGAGGGCGATATTGCACAGCTTTTTTAAAGCGTGCTGTCGGTACTGGCGGGAAATATAGGTGCCGGCTGCTGCCACAACGGCTGCCGCCAGTGCGGGAAGGGCCCAGGGCACCAACTGAAAGAGGGGCAGAGAAAGGACGGACAACTGCGAGTACAGCAGGGCAAAGATGCCGCCTGCCGCCGCAAGAAACAAAAAGAAAATCGCCAGCTCGCGAAAAGCGATAGGGCCGGGGACCCGGTCGGATGAAGTGCCTTGGGCTTCCTTCCGGGCGCTCTCCGCCGTCTGACCGGCAAAGGGGCTGTCATTGACGTTCTTTTCCGCCCGGAGGAGGGCTTTCATGGCCTCGTCCCGATCAGTGCGGGCTTTCTCTACGTTCTTACGGACAGTTTCCAGATTGACGATGGCGCCCCGCAGCCGTCCGATGGTCTCCATGTCCGGGACCCGGTCTTCCTCCAACTGCTGGGTCAGGCTATGGACCCGCTGGGCGGCGGTGTCGGCATCGGTGGTCAAGGCGGCTAATTGACGGCGCTTTTGAGCCGATTCCCACCGGTCATACTGGGCCAATTCATCGGAGAGGGCCTGCACATCGGACTCCAACGCCTGAGAACGTTCCAGAGCGTCTGCGAGCTGCTGCTGAAGCTGAACGGAGGAATCCAACTGCTGCTGGACCTCCGCAAGCTCCGCTTCCAAGGCCGGGAGCTGGCCGCTCTTATTGAAACGGCGGCGGTTCAACTGCTTTTTCAAAGCGTCATAGGTCTCTGTATAAGAGGTATCCTCGTCGCCGGAGGAAATGAGGGACGCTACGCGGCGCTCCAGGCCGGCGTCCTGCGTGATGGCCAGTCCGCTTTGGCGGATGAAGGCGCTGCGCTCAAAGACCTCCCGACTGACGCCCAGCAGAGTCTCGCCGCAATTCGCCCCGGTCAATCCCTCTACCGGGGAGGCGGTGCCAGTGTAGACAGCTTGGAAGTCCGTCATAGGGGCGGTCTGCCGCCGGGTGGTCCGGGTGATGGTGAGGTCGGCGCCGTCAGCGTGACATTCCAGCCGTCCGGACATGGAGCCGCCGTCCCACGGGGCGTAGCGGTTTTTGCCGGCGATGAAACCGGCCTTGTCCCGTTCGCGGCTGTTGATGCCGTAGAGCATGGCGGTCAGAAAGGCACACCAGGTGGATTTTCCGGTTTCGTTGGGGGCTTCTATGATATTAAGACCATCCTGGAGCTGCAAGGTCTCATTCCGTAGCCGTCCGAAGACGGCGGACATACGTTGAATCAGCACAGTGATACCTCCGCAGAGCATATATAATATGGTGTCAGTATAGCATATCGGGGCTGTTTTGCACAGATTATTTTCGGCACTGTTAAGGCGATAGCAAGGGATAAGAAATACTAATAGTTAAAATCAAAAAACTTGGAAAAAACCGTTGACAAACGGGGAAGTATCTGGTATTCTAACTAAGCTGTTTGACGGCGATGAAGTGAATGAGTCGGGTGCTTGAAGATCTGAAAAGATCGGAAAGAAAAATCTGAAAAAGATTTGAAAAAAGTACTTGACAAATGAAACTGAGCCTGATATAATAGCGACTGTTCCGCTTGAGGGACGTGCACCTTGTAAATTAAACAACGTGAGAAAAGAAAGCACCAGCGGAGCGAGCTTTTCACGAGGCTCGCGACGAAGTTGTGGGTGAATAGGCTGTAGTCAATTCGGCCGAAAGCAGCAACTATAAAATAGAAGTAAATGAAGTCATGATAAATGACTCTATGATTGATTTAAGCGGCTACGGTCGTTTAGATACCATATTATAGAGAGTTTGATCCTGGCTCAGGACGAACGCTGGCGGCGTGCTTAACACAT